>Ga0302315_10000344_pt1 | contig 54511 bp, 37 predicted proteins | sample III_Palsa_N3_1_FD_200532 | JGI IMG/M metagenome (GOLD analysis project Ga0302315, IMG submission 200532) | Peat permafrost microbial communities from Stordalen Mire near Abisko, Sweden - III_Palsa_N3_1 | ecosystem: Environmental > Terrestrial > Soil > Palsa > Peat permafrost | place: Sweden...
ACGATCAGAAATTCAGGGAGACGCTGAAGCAGTTCGAAGACTTTTCGGAGTCGGACATTGTGAAGAATAATGTGAACAATAGGATACAGACGTTTGTTTATCTGTATATCTCGAAGCTGAATCAGCACTTTATCGACGGTACTTTTACGGAGGGTCTGGCCCTGGTGCCCTATGTTGAGGACAAGCTGAAGGAGTATTGGATATACCTGGACCGGCACCGGATCCTGGTGTTTTACTATAAGATTGCCTGTCTGTATTTCGGGAGTGGGGATTATGGCAATACGGTGGATTACCTGAATAAGATCATTAATTGGAAGGTGGATTTGCGGACGGACCTGCAGTGTTATTCGCGGCTGCTGCATCTGATTGCGCATTATGAGTTGGGGAATGTCGATTTGCTGGAGTACCTGATCAAGTCGGTGTACCGGTTTATGGCGAAGATGCAGAACCTGAGCCGGGTGGAGGAGGAGATCTTCAAGTTTTTGCGGAAGTCTTTTACGTTAACGCCGGACCAGTTGAAGCCGGAGTTCGGGAAGTTGGTGGAGAAATTGAAGAAATATGAGATGAACCGGTTTGAGACGAGGACGTTTATGTACCTGGATATTATTTCGTGGTTGGAGAGTAAGATACAGCATGTGCCGGTGCAGGATGTGATAAGGGAGAAGTATTTGACGGGGCACCGGAGGGGGTAGGGGGATAGCGGGATGCGGGGCGGTCAGGGGCCTAAAAAATAATATTTTTTCGCTGTAAATTCGTACCTTTGCCCTCTTAATTTAGGTAGATTGGCTTTGTCCATTAGGGGCAAGTGCTGTCTAAATGATTGGTATTCAATAGCATCGGAAGAAAGTTCAAAAAACCGCATAATTGCAATATGGCTATCAAAAAAGAAAATCGTCCCAGAGCCACTTTTTCAAAAATCACTATCGGTCTAGCTTCACCTGACAGCATCCTTGAAAGGAGCTATGGCGAGGTATTGAAGCCGGAGACCATCAACTACCGCACGTACAAGCCCGAGAGGGATGGGCTGTTCTGCGAGCGTATTTTTGGTCCTGTGAAGGATTATGAGTGCGCCTGCGGAAAGTACAAGAGGATCCGCTATAAGGGGATCGTGTGTGACCGTTGCGGGGTGGAAGTGACGGAGAAGAAAGTGCGTCGTGAGCGGATGGGCCACATCAAGCTGGTGGTGCCTGTCGTTCACATCTGGTATTTCAAGTCATTGCCGAACAAGATCGGCTATTTATTGGGGATGAGCAGCAAGAAGCTGGAGAGCATTATTTATTATGAAAGATATGTAGTGATCCAGCCGGGTATCCGTGCCGACAAGTCGCAGAATTACGGAGACCTGTTAACGGAAGAAGAGTACCTGGAGATACTGGACACCCTGCCGAAGGACAACCAGTACCTGCCGGATGAGGACCCGCAGAAATTCATCGCCAAGATGGGTGCTGAGGCTGTACATGATCTGCTGGAAAGGATCGAGCTGGATCAATTATCCTTTGACCTACGGGCAGCGGCTGCGAATGAGACTTCTCAGCAGCGGAAGGCGGATGCGCTGAAGCGACTGAGCGTCGTGGAAAGTTTCCGTGATGCGAATACGCGTATTACGAACCGTCCTGAATGGATGGTGATGCAATATATCCCGGTGATTCCGCCGGAACTGCGTCCGCTGGTACCATTGGACGGCGGTCGTTTTGCGTCTTCTGACCTTAATGATCTATACCGCAGGGTGATCATCCGGAACAACCGGTTGAAGCGTCTGCTGGAGATCAAGGCACCCGAGGTGATCCTGCGTAACGAAAAACGTATGTTGCAGGAAGCGATCGATTCACTGTTTGACAACAGCCGTAAGTCCAATGCCGTGAAGGCGGAAGGCGGAAGGGCGCTGAAGTCATTGAGCGACGTACTGAAGGGCAAACAAGGCCGTTTCCGTCAGAACCTGTTGGGTAAACGTGTCGACTACTCCGGTCGTTCGGTTATCGTGGTCGGTCCTGAACTGAAATTACATGAGTGCGGGTTGCCGAAGGATATGGCTGCCGAATTGTTCAAACCCTTTATCATCCGCAAACTGATCGAGAGAGGTATTGTCAAGACGGTGAAGAGCGCCCGCAAATTAGTAGATAAAAAAGAGGCTATCGTCTGGGATATCCTGGAAAATATATTGAAAGGTCACCCGGTGATGCTGAACCGGGCCCCGACGCTGCACCGGTTATCGATCCAGGCCTTCCAGCCGAAGCTGATCGAAGGAAAGGCGATCCAGTTGCATCCGTTGGTGTGTACGGCATTCAATGCCGACTTTGACGGTGACCAGATGGCTGTCCACGTGCCGTTGAGCAGTGCTGCCGTGCTGGAAGCGCAGTTGCTGATGCTTTCTTCACACAACATCCTCAATCCGCAGAACGGTACGCCGATCACCCTGCCTTCACAGGACATGGTGTTGGGCCTGTACTATATCACCAAGGGCAAGAAATCCACTCCCACCGAAAAGGTGAAGGGTGAAGGGAAGGCCTTCTACAGTGCGGAAGAAGTGATCATCGCCTATAACGAAGGCCGCGTCGATCTGCATGCTTTTATCAAGGTGCGGACTAACGTACGGACCGCGCAGGATACGATAGAGTACAAACTGTTGGATACGACGGTGGGCAGAGTGTTGTTTAACCAGCACGTTCCGGCAGAAGTAGGCTTTGTGAATGCATTGCTGACGAAAAAGTCGCTGCGTGAGATCATCGGCAATATCATCAAGATAACGAACATCCCTAAGACGGTGAAGTTCCTGGATGACATCAAGCAGCTGGGATTCCGGATGGCGTTCCGCGGTGGATTGTCCTTCAACATCAATGACCTGATCATTCCCGATACCAAGGAGCAGCAGCTTGACAATGCGAAAGTGGAAGTCGACGAGGTATGGGAAAACTATAACATGGGTCTGATCACGAATAACGAACGGTACAATCAGATCGTAGATATCTGGTCCCGTGTCGATACGCGTATCACTGAATCTTTGATCGTGGAGCTGGCTAATGACAAGCAGGGTTTCAACTCTGTGTACATGATGCTGGATTCCGGCGCCCGCGGTAGCAAGCAGCAGATCAAGCAGCTGGCCGGTATCAGGGGGCTGATGGCCAAGCCGAGGAAATCGGGATCTACGGGCAGTGAGATCATCGAGAACCCGATCCTTTCGAATTTCAAGGGCGGGCTGAACGTACTGGATTACTTCATCTCTACGCACGGCGCCCGTAAGGGTCTGGCCGATACGGCCTTGAAAACGGCCGATGCCGGTTATCTGACGCGTCGTCTGGTGGATGTGGCGCAGGATGTGGTCATTACGGAAGAGGATTGCGGCACACTGAGGGGTATTGCCACCTCCGCGCTGAAGGATAATGAAGATGTGGTAGAACCGCTGTATGACCGGATACTGGGACGTACTTCCCTGCATGACGTATATGATCCTCAGGGTGATAATAAGCTGATCGTATCTGCAGGTGAGCAGATCACGGAAGAAATCGCGAAGGCGGTGGAAGAAGCGGGCATCGAGATCATCGAAATCCGGAGCGTACTGACCTGTGAAAGCAAGCGCGGGGTATGTGTGAAGTGTTATGGCAAAAATCTCGCTACCGGTTATACGACCCAGAAGGGGGATGCAGTCGGCATCATCGCCGCCCAGAGCATTGGTGAACCGGGAACTCAGCTGACACTGCGTACCTTCCACGTAGGTGGTGTGGCCGGCAGTGCCTCGGTTGAATCGACGATGGGCGCCAAGTTCGAAGGGACGATCCAGTTCGACGGCTTGCGTACTGTCGGAACGAAAAACAACGATGGTGAGATTGTACAGATCGTCATCGGCCGTACCGGTGAGGTACGTATCATGGACGTGAAGAATGACCGGTTGCTGATCACCAATAACGTTCCCTACGGCGCCACGCTGAACGTGAAAGACGGGCAGAAGGTGGTTAAGGGTGAAGTCATCTGCACCTGGGATCCGTTCAATAACGTAGTGATCTCTGAAATTGCGGGTAACGTGAAATTTGACGCTGTGCTGGAAGGTATCACCTATCGTGAAGAGGCCGACGAACAGACGGGTCACCGTGAGAAGGTGGTCATCGAAACGAAAGACAAGACGAAGATCCCTTCGCTGAACATTGAAGGCAATAAGGAAATAAAGAGCTATAACCTGCCGGTTGGATCGCATATCGTCATCGAAGAAGGTGAGGAAGTGAGAGCAGGACAGGTTATCGTGAAGATCCCCCGTGTATTGGGCAAGCTGCGGGATATCACCGGTGGTCTGCCTCGTGTAACGGAGCTTTTCGAAGCCCGTAACCCGGGTAATCCTGCCATCGTCAGCGAAATTGACGGGGTGGTGACCTTTGGTAATATCAAGCGTGGTAACCGCGAGATCATCGTGGAAGCGAAGGATGGGGTAGTGAAGAAATACCTGGTTCCGCTGACACGGCAGATCCTGGCGCAGGATGGTGACTTTATCAAGGCCGGCGCGCAGCTGTCCGATGGTCAGGTGGCACCGGCGGATATTCTGTCTATCAAAGGACCTTTTGCAGTACAGGAGTACGTGGTCAATGAGATCCAGGAAGTTTATCGCCTTCAGGGTGTGAAGATCAATGACAAGCATATCGAGGTGATCGTACGGCAGATGATGCGGAAGCTGACGATCGTCGATCCGGGTGATACGCGTTTCCTCGAAGAGGATACGGTGGACAAGTTCGAATTCCTGGAAGAGAATGACTGGATCTTCGATAAGAAGGTCGTCAGTGATCCGGGTGAATCGACCAAGCTGAAGGCGGGCCAGATCGTGAGCCTGAGGGAAGTGCGGGAAGAGAATTCGATCCTTCGCCGGAATGACAAGAAGCTGGCTGAATTCCGGGATGCAAAGGCTGCTACTTCGGCGCCGTTGTTACTGGGTATCACCAAGGCTTCACTGGGTACGCAGAGCTGGATCTCTGCCGCATCTTTCCAGGAAACGACCAAGGTATTGTCGTCTGCCGCTATCCAGGGCAAGAGCGACGATATGCTGGGCCTGAAGGAGAATGTGATCACGGGTCATCCGATCCCTGCCGGTACCGGGCTGCGTGACTTCGAGAACATGATCGTCGGCAGCAAGGAGGAATACGAACTCCTGCAGACGACCCGCGAAGCGATGCAATTCGATGAGGAAGAGTAGATTGGGAGTCTGATGATATGAGTCGAATGACACATACCAGCGAATGATATAAGATTGTTAAAAAAAATGAAAGTAGGAGGCTAAAACCCTCCTACTTTTTTATATTCGCACGATGAAGTACATCTCTACTATTCTTAGCATTATTGCCCTGGGTTTGATCGGGGTCTTGTTCCTGACCCAGTCGAAGCAGTTCGATCAACTGAAAAAGCATGTGGAAGGGGAGAAGTTATCTACGGGCACCGGGTTCAAGATTGCCTATTTCGACCTGGATTCCCTGCAGGCGCATTATGATTATTTCAAAGATGTGCAGGACCTGGCCAAGAGCAAGGAGAATGCGATGAACCTGGAACTGAGCAGTATGGACAGGGGCAACCAGAAAAAGATTGAGGAATGGCGCCAGAAGGGTAATACGATGACCCAGGCGGAAGGTGAGCAGGCACAGCAGGAGTACCAGAAGATGCAGCAGCAGTTTGCGGCCCGCAAGCAGGAACTGGAACAGCAGCTATACAAAGACGAAGAGGATATGCGGACGAATATCCGCAGGAAGGTAGAAGAATACCTGAAGGACTACAATAAACAAAAGCAATATTCCTACATCATTGCTTACGACGGTAATTCCTTTGTCTACAATAAGGATACGGTCTACAATATTACGAATGACCTGGTAGCGGGCCTTAATGCCGCGTATAAAAAAACCAAGTAAATAGGCGAAAATCCGGGTAATAGATGGTAACGCGGATGTGGGTGTTTGCCAATTTTCCTTTATTTTTAGACCTATGGCAGAAACCACCCCCACAACGTCTCAAACACCCCATTTCAAACATTCTTTTGGGCTGCTTGACGGCACCATGATTGTTACCGGGTCCATGATCGGGTCCGGGATTTTTATCGTTAGCGCGGACATCGCCCGAAATGTCGGGAGTGCCGGCTGGCTGATCTTTGTCTGGCTGATCACTGGGTTTATGACTATTACGGCAGCGGTAAGCTATGGCGAACTGAGCGGCATGTACCCGAAGGCAGGGGGGCAATATATATACCTGAAGGAGGCGTTTAATCCATTGACGGGTTTCCTGTACGGCTGGAGCTTTTTTGCGGTGATCCAGACGGGGACGATTGCGGCGGTTGGCGTTGCCTTTTCAAAGTTTGCCGGTTACTTCTTTCCGGCCCTGGAATTGAATGACCAGAATGTTCTGTTTGCTATTGGCGGGTTCAAACTGCACAATGCACAGCTGGTATCGATCCTCCTGATCATTTTCTTAACTTTTGTAAATACCCGTGGTGTCGAATCGGGCAAATGGATACAGCGGATCTTTACGATCACGAAACTGGTGTCTCTTTTCGGGCTGATCGTGTTCGGGTTTTTTCTTGGCGCGAAGCATGAAATATGGCAGCATAACTGGACGGATGCGTGGAAGATGCATAGCCTGGCGTTGGGAAGCGGAGGCGGAGGGATCCTGAGCAGCCCGGTGCTGGGGCTGGCGGCGGTGGGAGCTGTTGCGGCAGCCATGACGGGGTCCATTTTTTCCAGCGATTCCTGGAACAACGTCACTTTTATCGCAGGGGAGATGAAGAACCCGAAGAGGAATATCGGGCTGAGCCTTTTCCTGGGGACACTGACTGTAACGATCATTTATGTCTCTGCGAACCTCATGTACCTGAGCGTGATGCCGCTGGACCATATTGCTTTTGCTCCACAGGACAGGGTAGGGGTGGCGGCTGCGGACCAGATCTTCGGGCATGCCGGTACTTATGTCATTGCGGTCATGATCATGATCTCGACTTTCGGCTGTAATAACGGACTGATCCTTTCGGGCGCGAGGGTATATTATGCGATGGCCTGCGATGGATTGTTCTTCCGGCCGGCGGGCAAACTGAACAAGAACAATGTGCCGGGATGGGCCCTGTGGGCGCAATGTCTGGTGGCGGGTATATTATGTCTCAGTGGCAAGTATGGGGACCTGCTGGACATGATCTCTTTTGTGGCTGTTCTTTTCTATGCTATCACGGTGATCGGCATCTTTCGGCTGCGCCGGAGACAGCCCGACCTGGAGCGTCCTTACAAGGCCTTCGGCTATCCGCTGTTACCAGCGGTTTATATCGTACTGGCGCTGGTGTTCTGTGTGGCGCTGATCATCCAGAAGCCGACATACGCCACGTGGGGGGCTGCAATTGTACTGTTTGGAATTCCCTTGTATTACATAGCTTTGTCGAGCAAAAAAAAATAGACTAATGCCCAATTTTTCTCAACTGTTCGCTGGTTTTGGAACGATCAAGGCAGGCGTAATAGGAGATCTAATGTTGGATACTTATCTCTGGGGACATGTGGAGCGGATCTCGCCGGAGGCGCCGGTACCTGTGGTTACGCTGGACAGCCGGGAGTACAGGATCGGGGGTGCGGGTAATGTCGCCCTGAACCTGGCGGTCCTTGGCGCGAATGTCGCCACCTTTTCGGTCCTCGGCCGGGATGCCGACGGAGAGGCGCTGGAGGGGTTATTGGAGAACAGAGGCGTCAATGTTGCCTATCATGTCAAGAGCGATACACGGATCACTACCAATAAGGCCCGGGTCATGGGCCGCAATCAGCAGATGATGCGGCTGGATTCAGAGACTGTCCGCGATCTCACGCGGGCGGAGGAGGACGAATTGTTGGGGCATGTCCGGCGATACCTGGAATCGGAGCAACCACAGGTGATGATCTTCGAGGATTATAACAAAGGAGTGTTGACTGACAGAGTGATCCGGGAGGTGCTGGCGTTGTGCCGGCAATATGAGGTCATCACGGCGGTAGACCCGAAAAGAAAGAATTTCTTTTCCTATGAGGGGGTGACGATCTTCAAGCCTAACCTGAAGGAAGTGAGGGAGGGGCTGAACATATTACTGGATGAAGTGAATTTGCCGGCGCTGGAAAGGGTGCATGGATTGCTGGCGGAAAAGATGGGGCACGAAATAAGCCTCATCACTTTGTCAGAGAAAGGCGTCTTTTACCATGAGAGATCGCGGGCTGCGATCATCTCCTCTCACGTGCGGAATATTGCTGATGTCAGCGGCGCCGGTGATACAGTGATCGCCGTTGCCTCGCTGGTATATGCGAAGACGCGTGATGCGGGGCTGATGGCCGAAATGGCGAATATTGCGGGTGGGTTGGTATGCGAGGAAGTGGGGACGGCGGCTATCAGCAAGGAGCGGTTGCTAGAGGAATGCAAGGTACTGCTGGGGGAGTAGGCTGAGGGTTACCCGAAATATTTCTGATTTTAAGCTTATTCCTAATTTGGAATTGGTAAATCCCTGGGATAAGTAAAGAGATGAAAAAATACGCTATTATAGTTGCAGGAGGTGCGGGGGTGCGGATGGGGACGACGGTGCCCAAACAATTCCTGCTGCTTCATGGGCGGGCGGTGTTGTGGTATACGCTGCGCACTTTTCTGTCGGCGGATTCGGATATGCAGGTCGTCTTGGTTGTCCCTGAAGCGCACCTGGAAACAGCAGTCGAGTTGATCAAGGGGCTTGCCGGTGTTGAGCGTATCCGGCTGGCGAGTGGCGGGGATACGCGGTTTCATTCCGTGCGCAATGGGTTGGAAAAGATAAAGGGTGAGGAGAGCGTTATTTTTGTACATGACGGAGTCCGGTGCCTGGTCAGCAAGGAACTGATACAGCGCTGTTATGAACAGGCGGTGCAGCTTGGGTCGGCGATTCCGGTGATTGATTGTCCGGACAGTGTCCGGCTGGCGGAGGAGGTCGGCAGCAAGCCTATTGACCGCAGACGTATCAAGCTAGTACAGACGCCGCAGACTTTCCGGAGCGATATTCTCTTGCCGGCTTATATGCAGGATCACCAGGAGGCCTTTACGGATGAGGCTACGGTGATAGAAGAGGCGGGGCATCCGGTGTATCTTATCGAAGGGGAAAGGACGAATATCAAGATCACCACCCCGGAGGATCTTGTCATGGCCGGATATTGGTTGAAGGAAGTTTAAATGAACTAAGCGGCCAGGGTAAACCGTTATGGCGGTAAAAATAATATGGCTGATCCAGACTCCCGAAATTTTTATAGAAATGAGCGATCCCCGGAATGTCGGAACCTTCGAAATCGAGGACGTAACCGCTGCCAGCCCATTCTCTGATTAGTTGGTCCAGCAGGTAATGATTGGCATGGAGGGGACGACCGGCAGGAAGGGTATTGGATTGCAGTAGTGTGAGCCGGCGCTTATCCTTCAGGAGGATGGCTGTGGCCAACCATTGTTGTTTATCGCCGATCACGCCCCTGATGACGAGCTGCCCTTTTTGCTGCCAATGGAAGCATATACCGGCGAAATGATGATAGTCCTCACGTCGGACATGGGGCGTTCGGTCTCCATAATGAATACGGTAGTTTTCCAGGGCTGTAGCGAGGTCCAGGACTTTCATATAGTTCAGGGGCAATCGCTGGGTGTGTCGCAGGTTGCGGGACAGGTCCTCTTTAAAGTTGGCGGCGAGCTGGTCATAGGATGTGTCCAGGGGAAGAATGAAATTAGCGTGTTCCTGCAGGCCGGGATGTTGATTGCCGTAGTTGAGGTATATCTCCGCGAAACGAAAATGGCTCCGGACCTTTTCCAGAAAGGCGCCGACGAGTGCGGGAGGGATTGGTCCTGCGGAAAAAATCCCTGTCTGCTGTGTAAAGGAAGGCTGGTAGAGATAACGGATACCGGCCCTGGACCGCCAGGGCAGGGGCATCACGGCAAGGTAGTCTCCCAGTACCAGGGCATCCCATTGTCCGGCGGCCATGGCATCCAGGTAATAAGAGCGACCATAGATGATACTGTTGAGGGCATTGTCTATACAATTATCCCATCGCGTGGTATCGATCTCGCGCCTACGGAGATAACGGATGGAGGGAGCGACTGCATCCGGAGGGTGCGCGGCGCCGGAGGGAGGGGTGATATGGTGGCCTGATTCCATTTTAGAAGGGAGTATAACCGAAAAGTTGACGGAATGGGATGTTCTCAAAATCTATACTGAAAGAAATCTTCTGGAAGAAACCGTTCTGTCCAGGGACAGATTTCAATTGATTGCTGAAATCGCTGCTGTAGGCCAGGGGGGCATAGATACGGAGGATATCATGCAGCAAACTTAGTTGGAGCCCGCCGACGTACAGGAAGTGGCTGGTGGTCGGATTAGACTGCCACGCTGCGGCATAGGTGCCTACATCGAGGAATAACCTGAGCGGCAGCCATTGGGGAACTATTTTGGGCGGCAGGGTGGTAGTCAGGTTGATAGAAGCGACCCAGTTGTCGGACCGACCCTGCAGGCCCTGGAAGAGATCAGTGCGCAATTTGAGAAAGCCGTCCCTGTCCATGATCTGTTGGCTGGCGAAACCATTGTATTCATTGCGGCCGATAAAATAATTATCGTAAGTGTAGTCGTCACTGCCCCTGACAGCGGTAAGCTTGGGTTCAAATGACGTGAGGTCCTGGCTGGGGTTGATCCCGCCGAGGTAGCCAAATTTAGCGGCGAATAGCCGGACTTGGAGGCCGCCGCTGGTTTCATAATTGAAGAAATAGTTGGTGTTAAGGTTGATGCGATAGAAGGGGGCAGCCTGCTGTACCTGCAGGGCCACTTTATAAGGATAGAGGACGCGTTGGTCGAGGATGGTGAAGCTGAGCTGGTTGAGATAACGGAATTCATATTTCCCTGCCGTCGGATAGTAGAGGGAATCGGCTGTCTTGAGCACGTAGTTGCCGAGATCTTTTTCCCCGATGAGGTAGGTCTTCCATTCGAGCCAGCTGTCTTGTGTGCTGCGGGGAGAAGACTTGGGGAAATAGAGCCGAACATAGGGTACGACTTTATAGAATCCGCCGAAGATCTGGTGGCTATTGCTGTCGGTGCCGCTGAGGGTGGAGAAGCGGGAGGCGTTGACACCGGCCTCGATCATGCGGAAGGGGGAATATGTGGCGGGAAAGTTCGCATTTTGCGAACTTTCTGCGCGGGGACGAGCGGATGATTGGGCGAGAGCCGTGGATGAGCCGGGATACCAGGCGTAGTTGAAGTGCGCTATGCCGTTGACCTGGTGGCTGCCGACTGCGTATAATGGTGCGAGCAGCATCTGCCAGTTTTGGGGCGGCAGGTTAAAATTATGAATCATGACGCCGATCATGAAATGATCGTAGTCGTTGTACCCGGCGGCGGGTAGAATATTAAGATACCTGGTCGTGGCAGCATTGCGAATATTGAACAGGAAAGTAGGTTGCAGGGGGCGATGCGACGGAAAGGGGGGCAGCGGGCCGGTCTGGTCCAGCAGCGAAAAGAGGGTATCGAGCCGGCGGTGGCTGGTGTTAGTGAGTACGGTCTCGAAATCTTCGGGATAAGGATGCCGGAATTGCCATTGGCGAAAATATTCGTGCATACAGCTGTCGAAGAGGGGTGTGCCGAGGGAACCCTCAACGGTCTTCATCCAGAGGCCGGTTTTGACGTAGGCGATGAGATCGTAATTGTCGTCCCTAAAGTCTTCGGAGGGGGTTGAGATGGGTTGATCTTCGTGCAGGGCAAACTGGGTATTGAGTTGGGGCTGGTTGAGGTCATCGGGCAGTTTTTTGGCCAGCCATGCGGGGAGGCTGGGAGGGGCTTCAGGGGCGGCGTGGTATTTCCAGGCGGAATAGCGGTAATCGTAATACGTGTTGATGCCTTCATCCATCCAGGGATAGCGGCGTTCGTTGGTGCCGAGGACGCCATAGAACCAATTATGGCCGACCTCGTGTTCGATTGTCAGGTCCAATTCTTTGTCTGCGGCTTTATCGGAGGGTTTCTCCGCCGGTTTGCCGGGAGGGGTAGCTGAGGTTTTGCCGGTGGGTTTGGTTGAGTGGTTATCAGGGTGAGGTGGGTTGTTGGAGGACTTTTCCGAGTTGGGTATATTGAGACTGGTGATTGTGGGATATTCCATACCGCCTTCGATCCACAGTTTGGATTCGGCGGCGGTGACGACATTGTATGGATATTCGCCGATGAGGGCGGACCGAAAACGGATGGCATCTTTGATGTATTGAATGCTGTGACGCCAGGCAGGGATAGCTGTCGGCGTATAATACGAATAGACGTCGATGATGCGGCCGGATGCGAGGCTCAGCGTATCGTGTTCGGTTTGGAAATGGCGGTTGGCGAACCAGGCGAAATCGTGGATCTGCCGCTGATAGTAATGCAAGGTTTTGGTCTGTTCGGCGGGTTTCGGGGCCGGCGTGGTCGCCGCGGGAGCGGGGGCGTGAGCCATATGGGTGCCGGCGTGAGCGGTGGAACGCGGGGCGGCGTGCGTGACGGGATGGACGGCCGGGTGTGTGACGGGATGGGTGGCCGGGTGGGTGGAGATGGCGTGAACGGGTGGTGGCGTGACGGGGGTGGTTGAGGGGGGAGGCCCGGGTTGTTGCCGGCTGCCCACGGAGTCCTGCCATTCGCCGGTGGCTGCGACGATGAAGCTGGCGGGGACGGTGATATGGACATCGAAATCGCCGAATTCGCTGTAGAATTCTCCCTGGTCGAGATAAGGGATGGGATGCCAGCCATGACTGTCGTAAACTGCGGGCTTGGGGTACCATTGGGTGACGGAATAGGCCCCCTGATAATAGCCGCTGCGGGAGAAGTTGTAAGGCAACTGGACATGAAAGGGCGTGGTCAGGATAGCTTGGCTACCGGGGGGCAGGGGTGTGGGAAGGATGACCTTGATAATGTCGATATATTGGGGGTGGTCTTCCATCCGGGCCAGCTGGCCGTCGACGCGGAATTCCAGTCGGTTCATGTATCCCCTTTTTGCGGGACTGGAGAAATAGAAGTCTGTTTGGCCATTGCCGATGCGTTGTTCGCTGAAGGCGGTGCGGTCATTTTTGTAGGCATTGGGCCAACAGTGTATCCAAATATATCTGAGAGTATCGGGGGAGTTATTGATGTATTGCATCCTGATGGAGGCGTCGAGGGCATGTGCGGAATCGTCGAGGGTGACGTCGATGGTATAATTGACTTGTTGCTGCCAATAGGATTGGGTGCGGGCCGATTGCGAGATGGCGAGAGTGGTTAGTATTAGTAAGAGGCTTCTTTTCATAGTTTTTTGAGCGCCTGCGGCGCTTGCGAGTTGGCGGGCCGCTGTCCCGGCTCATGATGGGCGGTCTTCGACCGCCTAAGGCCCTGGAAGGGCCTTAGGCTGCCTTAGCGGCCTTCCGCCTTGGCTATAATCCTAATGGTATGCAGAATAATCTTCCAATCGAGCGCCAGGGAAATATTTTCAATATACATCAGGTCGTATTTCATCCGATCGATCATTTCCGTGACATTTTCTGCATAACCGAACTGGACCATTCCCCAGGAGGTGAGACCCGGTTTGACCTTTAACAGGTAACGAAAGTAAGGGGTTAGAACGTATAACTGATTGACATAATATTCACGTTCGGGCCTGGGGCCGACGAGACTCATTTCCCCTTTGAGAATATTCCACAATTGAGGTAGTTCGTCGATCCGCCACTTGCGCATCGTCTTGCCCCATGGGGTGATGCGCTGATCGTCGAGGGAGGACAGGGCCGGTCCATCTTTCTCTGCATCGAGGTACATGGAACGGAATTTATAGATCTGGAACTTTTTTCCTTTATAGCCTATCCTTTCCTGTTGATAGAAGATAGATCCTTCGGAGGATAGCCTTGTGCGGATGGCGGCGTACAGCATGAGGGGGGAGAGGAAAATGAGGCCGAAGGCAGAAACAAGTACGTCGAATACCCGCTTGATATTCTGTTGCCACTCGGGCATCAGTCCGGTGTGGATATCCGAGAGTACGGCGCCCATCACATCGCTGGTGCGGACGGAACCGGAAAGGATATCGAGTGTGCTGGGAATGATTTTGATCTGGACGTCCTTGTTGCTGAGTTTTTCGAGGATGGTTTCCACTTCCTTGCGGGCGGACCGTTCCATGGCGACGACGACCAATTGAATATCGTGCCGATCGATTGTCTGTTCGATGTGATCTGTGATTCCCAACCGGGGAAGCTTTTCGGCGATGCCATTGTCGGTCTGATGGGGATTGCTGACGTAACCTGTATAGTGATAACCGGAGGAGCGCAGGCCATCTTTTGAACTCTTATAGATACCGGTAGCGACCTCATCACCTCCCACCAGCAGGGTATTAAAGACGACCTTTCCTTTGACGACCTGGTTGCGGATCCTATGGAGGATGATCATTCTGCCGGTGATGGTGAGTATGGAGTGGGTGAAGAGAAAGATGAAATACGTCTGATAGAAGTAATGATAGTCTTTGACAGGATCGTTGATGACGATGGCGAAGAAGACGATTGTGCAGCCGATGATGCAATAGATGAAGGTATTGGTCAGCTCGGTCAACCGGGATTTCTGATACAGGGATTTATAGGAACCCATCAGGGTATAGAGGATAAGCCAACCCAGGGGGATGGTCGTCGTACCCAGCCAGAAGCGGGAGGTCAGCAATAGCCGGTGATTGACGAAAATAGGTTCGGCGAGCAAGATCCGGCGGCTGAAATGGAAAACGTTGGAAGACAGGAGTGCGGCGATATAGTCGCTCAGGATATACCAAAAGATAGGGATCGTATGTGGTTTTTTAATTGACGACATACATTCGGGTCAGTCATTGATCGGATTATGTTTGATTTTTTGCAAGATTTGATGGGCGATATCCATGGCTCTGAATCCGTCGACTTCAGATACGATGGTGGGGGTATTGAACAGGATGGCTTCGGCGAATTTTTCCAGTTCGAGCCGGATTGCGTTGACTTCCGGAACGGAGGGATTGGAAAGGGCGATCGTCTTTTTGCCGTTGGGTGTTTCGATATCGAAGGAGAAAACGTCCAGGTCTTGTGGTGTCTTCAATTTGATGATTTCGGTCTTTTTATTGAGGAAGTCGATGCCGATATAAGAGTCTTTCTGAAAGAGGCGCATTTTGCGCATTTTTTTCATCGAGATACGGCTGGATGTCAGGTTGGCGACGCAGCCGTTATTGAATTCGATGCGAACGCTGGCGATATCGGGGGTGTCCGTCATGACGGCCACACCGCTGGCGGAGATGTTGTTGACTTCGCTGTGGACGAGGCTGAGGATGATATCGATATCGTGGATCATCAGGTCGAGGATGACGCTGACTTCTGTACCGCGGGGATTGAATTGCGCGAGGCGATGGACCTCGATGAAAAGCGGGTTCAGTTTGGTGCCCTGCAAGGCGAGGTAGGCAGGGTTGAAGCGCTCCACATGTCCGACCTGCAACTTAACATTTGACTCTTTGACGAGTTTGACCAGTTCCCTGGCCTCGGCCATGGTACCCGCGAGCGGTTTTTCCACAAAGACGTGGCGGCCTTTGCGAATGGCTTTTTCGCATATGGAGAAATGCATGGGAGTGGGTGCGACGATATCGACGACATCACAGGCATCCATTAACTGTTCCGGGTCCGAAAAGCGGGTGAGCTGATATTTTTCGACTACTTCACGGGCAATGTCGTCGTTGGGGTCGTAAAATCCTACCAGTTCTGCTGTTTTGATCTCTTTCCAGTTGTTCAGATGAAATTTTCCCAGGTGGCCGACCCCAAAAACACCTACTTTAAGCATTTATGATATTTTATTCTAGGTCAAACGTACATTAAATTGATGAATTGTGCATCAACGGATTAATGAACGGGAGGGACTGTATAGGTTAACCCGGAGGGGCCTACACCTATGATTTTTAATGACTTCCAGCCGGCAGGCAAGCGGGTCGGTAATTGCACCACGCCTTCGTTGGTGATTTCCAGGCCGCCGAAGCCGTTCAGCATAGCCTGGATCATTCCTCCGGCGCCGGTGGCAAAATAGGGGTTATCCCCTGTGGCCGTTTCGGCCATGACGCCGAAAGGGGGGCGCAGATTGGGCGAGTAACCGGCTGTAAATACTTTCAGGGCGCTGTCAGGAAAACCGAGGCGTTCATACAGGATGGCAAAGATGGCCTGGGTCATGGCGGGCCCTTCGCCTACCCGGGGTCCGTAGTAGTCGAGGTCTTTGTGGATGGCTACGGGATTGGTGATCTCTTTGAGGGGATAGGCGAGGAGGTTGACATCTGCCTGTTTAATGGGTTCGCCGTTATATGAGCCGTGTTCGCGGGTGATACCGTCGGGAAAACGGAGGATCGGGATATTGTTGCGGACGACAGTCCAATCGGGGTCAGGGGTGAGCCCCAGGACATGGGCGGCATCGATGGCGTCCTGGAGGTTGGCACGGGCGGCGGCGTTGGTATAGGCATTGTTGTCGATGTTCTCCGCCCATTCGTCGGCTGCCACTACGTTTTTGATATCATAATGACCGGGGCCATTTCTTTCTACGCGGCTGGCCCAGAAGTCGGCGGTGGCCTGCAGGAGCGGATAGCCTTTTTCGCGGAGCCAGGTTTTGTCGCGGGTGACACAGTAATAATTCCAGGCGGCGACGCCTACATCGGCGGTAATATGGTGTTCGAAGGGCCCGGTGAGAGCCCAGATGGGGGTCTCCTCATTGCCGCTGGCAGCGCTTTCCCAGGGGAACATAGCCCCCTTATAGCCGTGGCTGGCGGCATTGGCCTTAGCGGCGGGGAGGCGTTGGAAGCGATATTCCATGAGAGAGGCGGCTATTTCGGGATGGAGGAGGAGGAGAGCGGGATACATCCAGATTTCCGTGTCCCAAAACGTGTGGCCATTGTAGCCGAGCCCACTGAGTCCCATGGGGGAGAGGCTGTAGGCAGTACCGGCCCGGGAGAAGGAATAGAGGTGATAGAGCATCATGCGGATATTGCGCTGGGTGATATCGTCGCCTTCGATGAGGATGTCACTGTGCCAGAGTAGGCTCCAGGCGGACTGGTGGGCGTGTATCAATTCCTTGCTGCCCTGGAGGGTGGCGAAGATGGTGAGCCGTTCGGCTTCATTGAGGGGATCGTCGTTATGGGCCGAGGTGAGGGCGGACCCTACGATGGCGAAATGGTAGGTCGAACCGGCGCTGAGCCTTTTTTTGAACTTCATCAGGTGCATGTTGTTATCCCACATTTCATGGATGACCTCGGGCGCTGTGCCATTGGGCTCATCAAAAAGGAAACTGTTGGATGCAGCCATGAGGAGGCGGCCGGTGGGGCTTTTGGCGGTAGAGGTGAGCAGGTTGATCTTTGCCTGGGGCCGGTCTATTTCATTGTAATAATTTTCGACGTCTTTGAGCATGTCGGGGGCTTCCATGACGCTGGCGGGGATGACCTCGATGTCTTTATGGGCGGTGATGGTGATGTCTACCAGTGCCGTATAGGGTAATTGACGGAGGGAATACCAGGTATAGCTGACGGTGGCCTTGTCCTGGTAGTCAAAGCTGGTGGTGAGGCAGGCATTCTTCATGTCCAGGACCTGGCGGAGGTGAGATACCTGGCTGAAGTTGCCGATACGATTGCCGTCGATATCCAGGTACGCATTGACGAAGTTGAATGTTTTGAGGATATTGCTGACGCGGCCGCGTCCATACAGGTCGAAAGCGCCCTGGAGAACAACGTCTTTGGCGCGGAAAGGGTCGGCGGAGGAGACGATGCCGATCATGCCATTGGCGACGGTGACGCCGAAATAGTGGGCGGGGTCGATGGAGTCGGCGCGGACTGTCCAGGTGGAAAAGGCATCAGGGACCTGGGCTGCAAGAGTCAGATTCAAAGCAAGCAAGGAAAAAAGCAGATAGCGGGTAATGCGTAAGCGTATCAATTTTACAATCGTTTGGATCGAATTTACGCATTATTACCTATTTTCACGGGCATTGTATCGTAAATCAATTCAATTTTATTTTCAACGGAAGCTCATATGAATCGATGGTTATCAGCGAGCTGTATCCTGCTCGTTTTGGTTGTCGCAGCAATCTACTTCTTTATCCCCTCTGCCCTGAAGAACACCGTACTGGTCCCTGTCAAATGCAATGTGTTTGGAGCGGACAGGGTACTGGGAGATACCGGTCAATGGGCGAGATGGTGGCCTGAAAACGCTAAAGGACCAGGTGGCCTGGAATATGATGGAGTGAATTACCAGGCGGCAAAACGTCTAATGAGGTCTGTTGAGATCAGCATCGATGACAAGGGCAGCGCTATGTCCGGTATGCTGGTTGTTTTCGCATCCCCCCATATCGATTCGTGCTATCTGCAATTGCAATTCGATCAACGTGTAAGTCTGAACCCGCTGAAAAGGATCAAGCAATACAGGGAGGCTCAGCATCTAAAGGCTGATATAGGGATTATACTGGACAGTTTCCGGACCTACCTGGAAAGCATGCAAAACGTATACGGGCTGACTATGGTTGAAAAATCGACACCCGGCAGCCTGGTGGAACAAACCATTCACATTGTAGGGATGTATCCTACTACCGACACGATCTATATAGAAGTAAGGAAACTAGAGCGTTTTTTGGCAGCGCATGGAAGTAAAAAGGCCGGCTATCCCATGGTGAACATCACTGCACTGGCCGATGGGCGGTTCAAATTGCGGGTGGCGTTGCCTACGGATAAGGTCATACCGAACAGTGGGGACTTCCAATCGAGTGAGGTGCCTACGGATAAATTCTTACAAGCTGATGTTGTCGGGGGAGACGGGGCAGTCCGTGCTGCCTTTGGCAGCATGAATAACTACATCAGTGATTACGGCCGGACGATCATGGCCATACCTTTTGCCTCACTCATAACAGACCGGCGGTTGGAGCCGGACTCGGCGAAATGGGTCACCAGGATCTATTGGCCTCTTATTCCCCGTTAGTTTGGCGGGTTAAACCGAACGACTTTGACGCTATCGTTGTTCCTTGCCAGGACATAAGCCTTTTGACCTGCGATAGTTATTTCCTGTACGCGCCTGGTCTCTCCTTCTACCGACACGCCGTTGAGGGGTACCGCGGTAAAGTGGTTGGCGCCCTGGTTGACCAAAATAGTACCATAGTCCGCGTCATATCTCCCCATCTGGATATTGTTGCCATAATAATTCCCGACCAACAGGATGTCGGGAAGGCTGTCGCCGTTGGCATCGATGATGGCGGCGTCCCTGTAAGGGGAAAGCTGGGCCTCCCAGGGCATGGGCTGCACGGTGAAATTAAGGTTGCCATGGTTGATGAGGATGGCATTGGAAAAGTAATTGGCAGTGAGCGTGTCGGCACTTCGTAATTTGTCTTCCGAAAAAAGGTCTTTCAGGGAAGCCTTGGCGAAATCTTCGGCATAGAGAAACTTTTTCTTGAGCGCAGGCATCTGCTTTTCCAATTCTTCTTTATTGGCGAAGGGAAGTTCGCGGCCATCGAGATAGTAGGTCAGCACCTGTTCTTTTTTCCCGTTGTCATCAAAGTCATTATAATATAATCGTACGGGGTAATTTTCCGATGCTTTCAGCCGGCTGTTCAGGCCAAGGTTGCCGGCGATCAGGTCAATATTGCCATCATGATTGAGGTCCACGGGCAGGATAAAATTCCACCAGCCTTTTTTATCTGTCAGGACTTTTTTAGTAAAGGTGCCGCTGTGATTCATAAAGGCGACGATACCGCCCCATTCCAGAGAAAGGATGAGGTCTTTTTCGCCATTTTTATCCAGGTCGCACCACAGGGCGCGGGTAACGAACCCTATGTGGGCTAATTCAGGAGCCATTTTCGCTGTTACATCTTTGAATTGTCCTTTCCCATCATTGAGCAGAAGATAGGAGCGGGGAACCTGGCCATATTCCCAGGGCACGGACCTGCCGCCGATGAAAAGATCGACTGACCCGTCGCCATTGAAATCATAGGGGATGACGCAAGAGGCATTGACGAATAAACTGTCGAAAGGATGGGGGGATTTGGTGAGCCTGCCTTTGCCATCATTGAGATAGATCCTTGGGGTCAGGAAAGTGTCGATGCCATAGTATTCATTTCCGCCGCTGGCGACTATGAGATCGGGATGTCCGTCATTATTGACATCAGCCCAGCAGGCGTCGACGTCTTCGTAGGTGGAGTCATTATCGAGATCCGGTTCAGCGATCCGGGAGAATGTGCCTGAGCGCTGCTGGAGAAATAATCCGGGCTTCTTCCTTTTGGCTGACCCGATAAATACGTCCTGCAGGCCGTCGCCATTGATATCTGCGATGGACAGGGCCGGACCTTCCGTGGATACCATGTGCGGGATGAGTGGTTCGCGATCGAATTCGAGGAAGTCGTTCTCCTCATGTTTGTATAACAGCCCTGTCCGGGTGGTAATGTCTTTTGCCGGATAGGTCGGGTTTTGCCAATGGCGGGTGACGATAGTGTAATTGAATGGCGGGAGCCCTTTGGTATAGGAAAGGGTTAGCAGGCTATCGCCGGGCCGGAGTGTGAGTCGTTGGAAGCTGTTGTCCGGCCATACGAGGAACATGGAGTCGACGGTTGTCTTGTCGAGGCCGATATGCAAGGGGATCTCCATACTGGAAAGGAATCCATGGACGGGATATTTTTCGTAGGTGCGGATCTCGCTGCCCGTGAAAAGGATGACTTTGGCGCCGAGGGCGTTGACGTTTTTTTCGGGGCCTTTCAGCCGGATGTCGAGGGATTTCTTTTTCTGAGTGTCGTTACAGGTGTTCATATAAACCAGGGCAGGCCCGTCGATGGTGTTGACGACGAGATCGAGATCGCCGTCGCCGTCAAGGTCGGCGTAGATCGCTCCGTTGGAGTAGGCAGGCCGTGCCCCGTCGATCTGGTCTTTGAGGTCGGAGAATTGCATTTGCCCGGTATTGCGGAAAAACTTACTGGGGAGCTTGATTTCGGGGAATTTGTTTATCAGGGCTATATCTTTATCGTCGAGACCGCCGTTACGCATTTTATCCTGCAGTTCCTGGTTGGACACGAAATTGATATAATCGATATCGTTCAATCTTTTTGGAATGCCGTTTGAAATGAAGAGGTCTTTCAGTCCGTCATTATCGAAGTCGAGCCATAACGGCGACCAGGACCAATCGGTGGCGGCTACGCCGGAATAAAGGCCGATTTCGCTGAAGTGGCCGTCGCGACGGTTGAATTGCAGGTTATTGCGGGTGTATTGATGGTTATAGCCGTAACCGATCTTCATGGTATAAATGTCCCATGAATCTTCGCCTTCCGACCGTTTGAGGATATAGGGATCGAAAGGCAGCATATCCATGCTGATAATTTCGGGATATCCGTCATTGTTGGCATCGGCGACGTCGACTCCCATGGAATATTGGCTGGTGTGCATTATTTTCTCTTCCAGTTCGTCTTTGAAGGTGCCGTCACGCTGATTGATATAGAGATAATCGTTTTCGTGGAAGTCGTTGCCGATGTAGATATCGGGGTGACCATCGAGGTCGATATCCGAGATGTTGATGCCGAGTCCGTAGCCGATGACGGAGCTGTGGATACCGGATTGTTTTGTTACGTCGGTGAAATGGCCGTTGCCATCATTGTGGAAGAGGCGGTCGCCGGAATAAGGATTCGCGGTTGCCAATTTTATCTGGCGGGGGCCGAATGTGCCGTTCTGATGGATGGAGTGGTTGAGCAGATACATGTCCAGATACCCGTCGCCGTCATAATCGAAAAATGCGGCCTGGGTGCTGAAGCCGGAGAAGTCGAGCCCATATTCTTTAGCTTCATCCCGATAGGTAGGCACCCCGTTGGAGTCGATACCCTGGCAGATCAGTAATTGGTTGTGGCTGACGGGAAGTCCGGGGAGTTGGCCCACTCTGCAGATATAGATGTCGAGTAAGCCGTCATTGTTGATGTCGACCACTGAAACGCCGGTAGACCAGCCGCCATCCTCCGGGATGCCGGCCTCTTGCGTCACGTCTTTGAAATGCATGTTGCCGGTGTTAAGATACAGCCGGTTAGGGCCCTGATTGGCAGCGAAGAAGAGGTCGATCTTGCCATCTCCGTTAAAGTCACCGGCGCCGATGCCTCCGCCGTTATAGAAGTACATGTAGTCGAAGACGTTAAAGCTATTGGTAGGGTGGAGCGTATTATTGAAATCCAACCCTGTCCGGGCCTGGTCCAGCACAGTGAAGGCTGGGTGTTCGGGATGAACCACGGACTGGTGGGTGCAGCCGAAGGATAGGCACAACAGGGGTAGAAGAATTTTATGGATGGCTGATCTCATATAATACTGGATATTCGTTGTTTTGGAGGAAGAGAAAACGAAGTCCCCTGTTAGTAACGATGGGGGTGATATCGCGGACTTGCCCCCTTAGTTCGAGGCCTGTCTGGCCGGCGTCCAGGCAGGTGAAATTACCTTTTCCGTCGCCGAGAAGTATATCGCCAAGGCTGGCATCGAGCCGGCCGAATTGGGGTAGAAAGCCGAATTCGTTGCCACCGAGGATAAGGTCCGGGAAGCCGTCGCCATTGATATCGGTGCAGGCGATGGCATTGACGGAAGAAAGCTGGACGGTGACGGGTAGTTTACGGATTGAGAATTGGCCGTTGCCCTGGTTAATGGCGACTATGGAAGGTGAATAATTAAACAGTTTGACGGCGGCGCTGTCCAGGACGTCGGAGGGGAAGAGTTCCTGGATAGATTTCCTTGCGTATGCGGCATGTTTCAGGTTTTGTTTTTTAAGGGAAGGGATCTGGTCTTCCATTTCATGTTTGAGGAAGACGGGCATGTCCTTACCATTGATGGTGCTGGTGAGAACCTTGTCGGTGATACCGTTGAGGTCAAAATCGTTGATAAATAGTTTGACGGGGTGGGCAGAATCGGGATGGAGGTAAAAGTTTTCGCCTATGTTGCCGAGGATGAGATCAGGTTTGCCGTCGCCGTTGACGTCTTTCACGGCTACCGTTTGCCACCAGCCGTAGAGTTTGCCGAGGTTGGTGGGAATTTCGTTAAAATGGTCCGAAGCGAAGCTGAAGAGGCGGGGGGCCATCCATTCGCCGGCGATGAGCAGTTGTGGTTGTCCCTGGCCGAGGATGTCTGTCCAGCAGGCGCTGGTCACCATGCCGATGTGGGCGATATCCGGATTTTTTGTGGGGGCGATATCGGTGAAGTGGCCTTTGCCGTCGTTGATGAAGATGAAGCTGGCAGGGGGTGCGCCGTATTGCAGGGGTACGCTTCGGCCACCTATGAACAGGTCTTGATAGCCGTCGTGGTTGAAATCGCCTGCGATGGCTACGCCGGTATTGACGCCGTCGGATATGGCGGAAAAAGCGTCGGGGGCAAGGGTAAAATGGCCTTTGCCGTCGTTGAGAAAAAGGCGGAACTGCATTTGCCGGCTAAAAGGTGGGTTTCTGTTGCCTCCGGGGCCGACAAAAAGGTCGAGGTATCCATCGTGATTGGCGTCAAAGAAGAGGACGGCTTCGTCGTCAAAATCCGGGAACTGGTCGAAGGCGGGCTGTGATGATTTCAGGAATGATCCGTCCTTCTGCTGGAGGTATAACTGGCCGACGTGTTGTGGTGTGCCGCCGATATAGACGTCCTGGAGGCCGTCGCCATTGACGTCGCCGCAAGCTGCCCTGGGGCCTTCACGGGACAGTAATTTGGGAAGATTGCGTTCGTTGAGGAAGTCGTTATAGTCGTTTTCCTGGTGGCGGTCGAAGGAAGTTTTGACGGGGACCAGCAGGGGGTGTGTCGTTTTTGGGGGGGCAGACGGAAGGGGGGGCTCGTTGCCGCTTTGCACAATGGTATATACGGTATCCAGGCGGGGATGAATGAAGTTGGTGACGGTGTTGCCGGGCCAGGTGATGGTCATTGAATCGACAGTGGTGAGTGCGCCGAGGCCGATGATTTGTTTGTAGTCGACGGAGGATTGGAATCCGCGACTGGGGACGACTTCCCGGTAAAAGACCTGGCCATGGCTATAGATGCGGACCTTGCTGCCGATGGCGAAGGTGTTGGGGCTTCGGCCTTTGAGGAAGGCGCCGATATAGTGATTGTGGTTGATTTGCCGGCTATTATTGCGGTAGACGAATGCGGGCCCGTTCTCATTGTTGATGACCAGGTCGAGGTCGCCGTCGTTATCGAGGTCGCCGTAGGCAGCGCCATTGGAGAATGCCGGATGGGTGAAGCCCCATTCCTCGCCGATGTCCTGGAACCGGAGGTTGCCGAGGTTGCGATAGACTTTATTCAGCATGGGGGTCCTGGGTATTTTTTGCAGGAGGATGTCGATGTTCGCTTTTTTGCCGCTGAGTGCCATTTGCTGATAGACGTTATCGGCAAAGAAGTTAAGGAAGTCGAGGTCGGTGACATCCCGGTTAACGCCGTTGCAGACGTAGATGTCGTTATAGCCGTCGTTATCGAGGTCGAACATGAGTGCGCCCCAACTCCAGTCGGTGGCGGAAACGCCGCTATAATCGCCGATCTCGAGAAATTTGCCGTTGCGATTGTTGAGCTGGAGGCAGTTTTTGACATACTGATAATAGAAGCCGGCGCGGAGTTTGGCGTTGAACAGGTTGGTGTTATCGAAGGAGCCGGTGGTTTTGAGGCGGTAGTCATCACCGGGCAGCATGTCTGTGGTGAAGAGGTCGGGGTAACCGTCATTATTGATATCGGCCATGTCGGTGCCCATGGAGGACATGCTGGTATGGCCTATACAATCTTCGAGTTCGTCTTTGAAGGTGCCGTTCTTTTGATTGATATAGAGGTAGTCGCGTTCATAGGAGTCGTTGGATACGTAGATATCGGGCCAGCCATCGCCGTTGATATCGGTGACCAGGGCGCCGAGGCCGAAGCTGATGAGGGAGCCGTGGATGCCTGCCTGGCCGGTGACTTCGGTAAAGTGGCCGTTGTCATTTCTGTAGAGATGGTCGCCGCCGCCCCTGAGAAAGGGCTTTACCGGCCATGCGGAATCGGGGAGGTCGCGCCGGTTGGAATTGTTGAGGGTATTGATAGGGATGGGGCTGTTATCGATCATGAAGCAGTCGAGGTCGCCGTCGCCGTCATAGTCGAAGAAGGTGACCTGGGTAGTATAGGCGGAGATGTCGAGGCCATATTTGGCGGCGGACTCGGTGAAGGTGCCGTCGTGGTTATTGATATAGAGTTTGTTGCGTCTGTTGCCGTCGCTCATATGGCCGGAGTTACAGACATAGATGTCGAGCCAGCCGTCGTTGTTGATGTCTACCATGGTGACCCCGGTGCTCCACATACTATCCTGGCGGAAGCCGGCTTTGTCGGTGATATCTTCGAATTGGAAGTTGCCCTTGTTGAGGTACAGCTTATTGCTGCCCATATTGGAGGTGAGGAAGATATCGGGGAGCCCGTCGTTGTTGATATCGCCGATGGCTACGCCGCCGCCGTTGTAAAAATTGCGGAAGAGGAAGCTATTGTCCAGTTTGCCGTCCTCTACATTATTCACAAAGTGGATACCGGTATTATCCATTAGGGTGAATAATTGTTGATCCTCATGGGGGTGGCTGCAGGAAAGGACGAGAGAGGTTCCGAGCAGGCAGGCAAGTAGCAACGATCCGGACGATAGGTTCATTGTTGTAAAAATACAAAGGTCATTATTAAATAATGACCTTTGTGGTAAAGATATTTATAATATGGTTTTGGTGATCAGTAACCCGGGTTTTGTTTGAGGTTCGGGTTAGCTACTACCTGATTGACAGGAATCGGGAACAACAGATAAGTTGTACCGACGTCTGCGGTCTTCAGGTCCCAGGCCAGCAGGAATACGCCCATGCGGATCATGTCTTCTCTTCTCCAGCTTTCCCACCAGAGTTCTTTTTGTCTTTCTTCGAGAATGGTAGTGGGATCATAGAGGTTGCCTGCATTGACCAGGGAGATAGCCGAGATGGCTGCAGCGCCGCGGGCTGTGTGCAGGGTATTGACGATTGAAAGCGCTTCGGCGGAACCGCCGCTGGCGCCGCTGAGGTCGGCCTCAGCCATCATGAGCAATACGTCTGCATAGCGGAAGATGGCCAATTGGTTGGATGCGTGGCCGGTATAGTTGGCATAGTCGGGGTAATATTTGATACCGCGGATACCAGCGCCTTCCAGGGTATGGACGTCGGTCTCGATGTTGGCGACCGGTTCCAGGAAGGACAGCAGGTTACCTCTGCGGTCATTGATATTCACGCCCTTTTCATTTTTTTGCTGACCGGAATCCAGGCCGACATTCAGGCCGGAGATGGGGGAAACGCCATATGTGTTGGCAGCAGGATAAGGCACGTTGCCTTTCCGGGTGTCAGATGCATCAAAGGCTGTATACACTTCGGCAATCGTGCTGAAGCCGTTCCAGCCGGCATTGGGTGCTTGTTGATCCCAGGAGTTGTAGTGCAAAGCCATCATCCAGCGGTCGTCGATCGGGCCGTTGGCTGTACCGTTGGCGTTGGTAGCCGTACCGTTGTTGCCATAGACGAAGATATTTTCGGTCGATACCCCGCCGGTATTGGCTGCACCAGAGCCACCGTTGTTGGGTCCGAAGTTGTCGAAGTAATAGGAAGTCAGACCAATGCCTGATCCATTGATGCTCTGACCGCTATTTTCAATAGCCAATCCCATGTCGTGGACCGTTTGCATATCGGAAGCCGACTGCGCAGCGGGTTTTGCGGGATTCAGGAACCATTGTTTGTTGAGCAACGTTTTCATGAGGAGAAAGCGGGCGGCATTGGGAGTGGCGAGGCTGTGGTCATTGTTTGCGTTCAGCTGAGGGATTATCGCCGTTAAATTTTGCACCAGGGTATCGATAGCCTGAGCGGGTGTCATTACCGGAGCGGCGTTGATCGTGTTGTAATTGGGAACAGTTCTGTAGGGCACCTGTCCGTACAAATCAAGATAATAGTATTGTGCCAGTGACCGGAGAAAGGTAGCTTCTGCGGCCTGCTCGGTCGATGGGCTGAGTGCTAAAGCGGTAGTCGCGTCGGCCTCCAGGGTCCCCAGATTGTTGAAGACTTGCTGAACCTGGCCATGGGTGGCATCCCAGGTGTGGGTGTGGAGGAGGCGCCATACGCCGTTGTCGTCCCAGTCACCAGCACGGGTGGGAACCAGACATTCGTCGGTGGTATTCTCCTGGAGGGAGAATATCTCATCCTGACCGTGCATGACCGTACTCAAGTCGCTATAAGCGGTGATCAACTGCGCACTGGCAGTTACAGAGCCGGATGATCCGCCGATGTAAACTTTACTGATTTCGTTTTCATTTAATTTGGAACAACTCGTGGTTACGAGCGCTGCAAGCAACAGCATTTGTCCCAAAATCAAAATATCTCTCTTTTTCATATAGTAATATCTATTTGTCATTAATTAAGGGAAAAGTTAAGACCAAATGTAACCGTCCGGAAAGTCGGGTAGCCGATATAATCCACATTCAGCGAAGGCACATTGCCGCCGTTGGAAGCGTAGGAGTTTACTTCAGCATCGAATCCGTGGTATTTGGTGATCTCGAACAGATTGTTTGCGGCGATGAACACACGCAGATTCTTCACTTTTCCGCCAGCAGTCGAACCTAAATTGTAGGAAAGCGTGGTATTACCCAGTTTCAGGTAGTTGCCTTTTTCGAGATAGCGGGTGGAGGCGGACACGGGGTCGGCCATGCTTTCTCCGGTCCCGACGACCGATTTGGCGGCATTTTTACCGTTGTTCAGTTCCTGAAGGTTGGTTACCGTCAGCAGGGTATTGTTATAGATATCGAAACCGAAGGCGCCGTGGCTGTTGATGGCGAGGGCCCATTTCTTGTAATTTACTTCGGTGTTCAAACCGAGGATATAATGGGGGTTAGGATCGCCGACATAGCTGGAGGCATTGCTCTTAACCTGGGAGATACCGTTTTGGTCGTAGCCGGTCCAGGTCCGGAGATAGAACGCATCAACCGGCTGTTTGTTGGCGATGGCCTCCACATAAGTAGCGGATACACCGTTACCGGCAATGTTACCGGTTAAGAACAGCGGCGATAAGCCCAGATTCGACTGGTGGTATTCATTCTTGTTATAGGCAAGGTTGACATATACAGTCCAGCGCCAGTCTTTGTTGTCGATGATCCTGCCGGCGAGGCCGAGTTCAAGACCCTTGTTGGTGACATCGCCAACCAGGTTTTGCCATTGAACCGCTGTTCCGCCGCTGGGAAGGGGTTCAATCAAGGTGCCGGGGAATATGGGATTCGTCGTCTTTTTTGAATAGGCATCGATGTTACCGGTCAGGCGGTCATTGAAGAAGCCGAAATCAATGCCTGCGTCTGACGACGTCAGGGTTTCCCATCTCAGGTTAACATTGCCAATATTCTGCGTAGAAAAGCCAGGGCCGCTGGCGGCATTACCGGGGCCGCTAAAGGTAGAAATAGAGCTTTGGTACCCTGGGTTGGGCAGCGCATCCGTGCCACCTGTCTGACCGTAACCGACCCTGAAGCTTAGGTTCGAAAAGAGGGTGTTTTTGGCCATGAAGGCTTCTTTAAGAATGTCCCACCGTACACCGGCTGCGGGGAATACGCCGTATTTGTTATTAGCGCCCAGTTTGTTGGAACCGTCATCACGCACTGAAGCGGTGATGAAATACCTGTCAAAAAGCCCTAATTGCACCCTGCCGAAATAAGACTGCAACTGTGTTTCTGCCGGCGCATCCGTGTTGGTGCTTATATTGGCCTGGGTCATTGTCTGCATCGCGTTATAATAGGGGATATTATAATACGCGGTTTTAAAGGTATTATAGTTAAATCCATAGCCCCAGGTCTCTTTGGCCTGGAGACCGGTTGACTCATAATATTCGTAACCGCCCAGCACATTCAGTTTAATATCCGGGGTTATTTGCTGATCCCAGGTAAGCGTATGCGTAATGGTCGATGAGAACAGGTGGGCTGTTCCTACTTCCGCACCGCCCTTATTATCGAAGTTAGTACCGGTGCCGTTGATATAGCCCTGGATTTGTTCGTCAAGCTCGGAATTCGCATAATTCAGGCCATAGAGGAAACTGTAGGTGAGGTTTTTGGTTATTTTCAAGGCGGCGGTTCCACTCGCGAGGATCTGGGTAACATGGCCGAAGTCATCCCAGTACTTGGACAAAGCCAGTGGATTGATCTGACCCGAAGGATTTGTTTGGTTGAACTGTCCGTTCTCCACGAGGTTAAGGGTCGGGTTCCATTGCAAAGCCATACTAATCAAGTTACCTACACTGCCTGCTTCGGCGCCGATCAACGCCTGTTGAAGGGTATAGTTGGTCGCTGCCACATTAAAACCCAGTTTCAGCCGCTTGTCCAGGAAGGAATGATCTCCGGAGAAGCTTGCTATATAGCGATCGAGGCCGGACTTCAGGATTTGGCCCACCTGGTTGGTGGCGGAAAAATTGGCCCTGAACCGTCCATTCTCACCGCCGCCATTGATGCTGACGTTATAGACTTCGGTCGGTTTATTTCGCTGAATGGATTTGAAAGGATTGACAGTTGCGCCGGAGTCGGTGGCAATGCCATATTCTTTTATCGCTGCCCGGTATTGACCGGCATTCAAAAGGTCGACGGGTTTCATCAGGCCATCAGTAGTTGTCACTTTGACTCCGGCATCTATCTGTGTTTTGCCGGTGCCTTTATTGGTTTCGATCAGGACTACCCCATTTTCGCCGCGGGCGCCGTAGATAGCGGATGCGGACGCATCTTTAAGGATAGTGATGGACGCAATCGTTGCAGGGTCCAAAAAGATCAGGCCGTTTGGCGCCTGCACAGTTCCGGAAATCGCCAATTTATCCGGGGCCAGGGGTGAGGTGGCATCGATCGGCACGCCATCCACTACATAGAGTGGATTGGATGTTGAGGTCAGGGAGTTATTACCCCTGATCTTCACGTTGATCGTGCCGCCCGGCATGCTACCGCTGTTTTCCGCTACCTGTACACCGACGACCTTACCGATCATCAATTGCTCAGGCGAGGTAACAACGGAGTTAAAGTCCTTGGCTTTGAGCTGGGACACAGCGCCGGTCACATCGGCACGACGGGAGCTACCGTAACCAATCACCACGACTTCGTTGAGGTTGGATTGGCTGGGCACCAGGGAAACAGACACTGAAGTCTGGTCGCCGATGGTGATCTCCTGGGAGGCGTAGCCGACAGAACTGATCACCAATGTGGTAGCCGTGCTTGGTACCGTGATCTGAAAAGTTCCGTCGGGATGGCTGGATGAGCCCGATTTTGACCCTTTGACGGTAATGGAGGCGCCTATGACAGGAGCTCCTTTGTCATCCGAAATTTTGCCTGTGATTGTTTTTGTTTGGGAGAAAGTAGTTAGTGTGAAAAGTACGCAAATGAATGCAAGACTTGCCTTTAGGGCAAGCAGTCGTTGAATGGTCATAAAGCAAAAGTTTAGCAATTTATGCGATGAAGATAGAAAAATTAAAATATAATTAACAATTTTTTTTATCTCCTGGGTTCCAATACCCTGCATAGGTAAGACATTCAATATATAAGAAGTGCTGCAAGATTTTTTGCAAGTTTTAGCTAAAACGTATTAGCGAAATATGCTCCCTAAGGGTTTTTGGGGGGCGGGCTGCTAAACTTCTGCGGGGGAAGGGTATGGTTGGCCGGGAGAAGTGTCGTGGGGCGAAGGATTGGCGATAGTTGAGGGATCGTCATTTGCGCGGGCGAGGGTGAAGATCCGGATGGGGGAGAGGGGGAAGGTTTGGCGGAGGGGCCGGATGATCATGCGCATAGTGGTACCGGTCGTGAGGATGTCGTCGACGAGGAGGAAGGGGGGTGATGAAGTTGTGGCGGGCAGGGCGGCGGGAGCGGGTAGGGCGGCGGGAAGAGGCCGTTCGAGGGAACGGTCGAGCTTAGAAGCGGGAGCGACGTGCGGTAGGATGGCAGGATTAAGGGAGTAGATGCCCCGCAGTTCTGTCTTTCGCTGGCGGCGGGAAAGTTCCTTACAAGGGCGGGCGTGGCGTGACTTGCGGAGGAGGGAAGGGAGATAGCGGCAGCCGAAGCGGCGGGCGAGGGCGTGGCCGAGGAAATCCAGGGCGGCGGGAAATACGCTGATGGTCATCTCATCGTGATGAAGGGCGCGGAGAATGATAGTATCCGGTGTAAGGGAGATCCCGTGCAATGCTTCGAGGGCGTATTCGATCCAGGTACTGAAGTCGGGTTGGGTACGGTGTTTGAATTTCAGCAGGCTGCGGGAGATGATATCTTTTCCGGCTGACAGCGGCAGGTAGTCATAAAGGTAATAGTGCGGGAAAGAGGAGGAGAAATAATTGATGGAGGTGGTTTGCAGCCGCATGATCTTTTTCACTTTATCTAAATTACAGAAAACTGTATATTCAGGCCATGCAAAATAAACAGTTGGATGAGCGGGAGGCGCAGCTGAATAGTTGGGACCGGGAGTTTAGTACTTACCTGCGGTCGGCCAGCGATTGGAAGGACGGATCGCATGACCTGGGGCATTTTCAGCGGGTATGGCGGACTGCGCGGTATATCAATCGGGAAGAGGGGGAACCTGCGGATGAACTGATCTTGTTAGCGGCTGCCTATTTTCACGACCTGGTGTCGTTGCCGAAGAACGATCCGGACAGGGCGTCGTCGTCGCGGCTGAGTGCGGAGCGGACGATGCAGTTGCTACAGGAGCGGTGGCCGGATTTTCCTTCCCGGAAGATCGAAGGGGTGCGGCATGCTATTCACGCGCATAGTTTTTCAGCCAAGGTGGCAGCAGAGACGGTGGAGGCGAAGATCCTGCAGGATGCCGACCGGATGGAGGCGTTGGGGGCGATTGGGCTCGCGAGGGTGTTTTATACAGCGGGTCATTTAGGGCAGCCATTGTTCGATGGGGACGATCCGCTGGCGGAAAGACGGCCGGCCAACGATCAATTATATTCACTGGATCATTTCCAGGTGAAGTTGCTGAAACTGCCGGCGATGATGAATACGGTGACGGGCCGGCGGCTGGCGGAAGGGCATGCGGAGTACCTGCGGGAGTTCATGGAGCGGATCAAAAGTGAAATAAAGGGATAGGATTTACAACTGCAGAGTAAGGCTGTCGCCCCAGACGGGGGGCTTGTCGGGATGGGTTGGGTCGGTATTCCAGCGGCATTCCCTGACGGTCAATGTCTTTGAGGCGGGATCGATGGTAATGAGTTGGAAGGAAAGCCGGGTCTCGTCCTTTGAAGAATATTTCCCTTTCATGGGAGAGTCTACGCGGAAGGTGGGCAGAGAGACGTCTCCGTTGGGACCGGTATAGGTGTAGAACTGGTTCCAGTTATTATGTCCATGGAAGTAGGCCTTGATATTGGGATGTGCCTTGAGGAAGGCAACGAAGCCCAGTTGTTCGATGGAATCGCCTTGCGGCTTGCCGTCTGAGCCCATCGTCGTATCCCGGATATCCTTTGAGCGTTCTTCGAGCAGGTTTTCAAAACGGTCTTTACCATTAATATCATGGTTGCCATGGGGATTGGTGAAATGTGCGGCATCTGCGTCAGGCGGATCGTGGCAAACGATGACGACGGGAGTGCGGGAGCCTATCCGGGCCAGTTCGCTGGTCATCCAAACCCGGTTGGCTGAGTCGGGCCAGATGTTGACGAACAAGAACTCAATGCCGCCGATGGTCCTGGAATAATTGATCTTATCCTCGGGGTAGCGGAAACTGGTAGCCGTCAGTGGGGTAGCGGGATGTAGCATGAGGTTGTAAATACCTGCCATGCTGGTGGCATCGGTGGCGGGCTGCAAGTTCCGATAGAAGCCGATGGCATCGGAGACGTCGTGGTTGCCGGCTACGAGGAGAAAGCCGGTGGAATGGCCGAGGTGGTCATGGAGGGTGATGCCCTGAAGATAATCTTTCCGGAATTGGCCCCAGGATATGGCAGCGCTTTGGATGGGCACCTCCTGGCGGTTGGCGATATCCCCTGAAATCATAATATAATCAACGGGACCGACTTTCTGCCCGGCATTTACGCCTTTGTCGGGGGGTAGCGGCAGGGAAGGGAGGGCGTTCATGGTCGAAACCAGGCGGGCGTTGACGACTTCGGAGCGCACATTGCTGTCGCCGTCAAAGGCGGGGCGGGTGATGCCGAAATGGACGTCGGAGGTGTAAATGATCTGGATAATGGTGTCGGGGCGGGGGGAGATCGGAGAAGGGGATGCAGCAGCGTGTGAACAGGCCGACAGGAGTAGCAGGCCGGCAAAAAGGAGGGATCTCATGTGGCAAAAATAGGCTCTGGCGGCTTTTGTTTGCAGTTATGTCACCGTTAATTCATTCTGAAGAATCTGAAGTTGTCAGAATCAACGCTTTAGGGGTGGGGGTGGGCGTTGGTGGACTGTGTTTTAGGGCGGGAGCAAGCGTTGGTGGGCCTGACTTTAGGACTGGAGCAGGGGTTGGTGGGCCGCGCTTTAGGACTGGGGCAGGCGTCGGTTGGCCATCGCCTTAAAAAATAGGTGCAGTCCCAGTAAACTCTAAGCGGGATTCTGTCGTATCGTATTAGGAGAAGCAAGAAGAAGGGGGGTAGAAAGGCCCGAAATAGCTTAATTTTACATCGTAGAAAGGCCGGTTCCTCTAATAATTTTATCTGATGAAGCATTTTTTCCCTGTTGTATGGTTGCTTGTTGCTCAGAGTGCTTTTTCGCAGTCACAGGTGTGCCCGCTGAACAGCAACTGGTCATTAGGCAATCTTACTCATTGGGAGGCGTATACGGGTAATAATGCCGGAGGGAATGGGGCCTCGGCGATTAAGCAGGTCTATGATTCCAGCACGGCTGCTCCGACCGGTACGATAGGGAATACCGGGATTTACGAATATAATCTACCCACTGTTTTAGGCATCCAGATCGTCAGTAACCCGACAAAAGATGCTTATGGAGGTTTTTACACCATTCCGAAAATCAATGGGTATCAGTATACCAATTCCATCCTTTTAGGGTCTACCTCTATCACCCGTGGCGCTTCAGGCGGCAGCGAGGGAGGGTATGTGCGCGGAGTGACATACAGGATCAATGTACCGCCGGGGCCCACTACGGTACCTTATACAATGACGTATGCCTATGCGATGGTGCTGGAGAACGGGTCGCATAATTCGAATGAGCAACCGTTGTTTTCGGCCACGTTGCGGAGCAATGACAGTGTGATTACCTGTGCCTCCCCCCAATATTTTTTACCGACGTTGAACAATGCCTCACGGACGGATGCCGGTGCAACGCTGGATTCAGCTTTGGCCAAGAGTGAGGGGTTTTATCTCAGCTATAAGCTGTCGCCCAATCCCAACCCTAATTCAAGCAGCCCGGATGCGCCGCATTTGCAGGATGTCTGGGCCAAGAACTGGACGGAAGTGACTTTCGATCTTTCGCCTTATCGCGGCCAGCAGGTGGAACTGACGTTCGAGACGGACAACTGCGTTCCCGGGGGCCACTTTGCCTATTCCTATATCGCCTTACGAAATACCTGCGGGGGGCTGCTGATCAGCGGGGATACGGTAGCCTGCCAAAGCAGTACACTGACCTATACGGTGCCTGGTCTGACGGGTGCAACCTTTCAATGGACGGTGCCCGGCGACTGGTCAGTGGTATCCGGCTCAGACAGTAATATCCTGTCGGTCCAGGTGGGTACCGATCCGGGTGTCGTCACTGTCCACGAGCAGAACAGTTGCGCTAATCTGCAGGCAACCCTTCCCGTGACCACAGCCTTGCCGACCATTGCAGGAACTGCTATCGGAGGGGCGGAAGTTTGCACGGGAACGAATATCGTCACGCTGACCACCGCCGGTAACCGTGGTCAGGTAGTAGGCTGGCTGGCTTCGACGGGCGGCACTTATACTTCACTGAACGATACGACACTGCAATATGTAGCGCAGAACCTGACGGCGACGACTAATTACAGCGTCCTGGTGCAAAATGGAGAGTCCTGTGCAGTGGACACTACTTCCGCGACGACTGTGCTGGTGGATCCGCTGAGCGTGGGCGGGACTTTGCAGCCCAACAGCATGCAGGTCTGCGAGGGCCAGGATAAGGATGCCCTGCTGACGCTGACCGGCGAGGTCGGCACTCCCGTCAACTGGCAATCATCTCCGGACAATGTCATCTGGACTGGCTTTGCGCCGCAATATACAGACACTGTTTACCAAATTATCGGGTTGACGGCGCCGATCGATTACCGGGTGATCGTTCAAAGCGGCGTTTGTCCGGCAGATACCAGCGCGATTTCGAGTATCAATTATGTGAACGTACCTTTTCCTCAGGCGGCGATCGATCCGGCGGATACGCAAATCTGTTATAACACTTCCGCTGTCCTGAATGCGGTTATCACGATCGGGACGAGCTATGCGTGGTCCAATTATGGCACGCTGACGAATGCAGGCAGCGGGGTGATCAGCAGTCTTCCGTTCACCATCACACCGACTGCGTCACCGAAGGCTACTACTGATTATGTGTTGAGCATCGAGAATGCCGGTTGCCCTAATCTGCTGATAGATACTTTTCATGTGCGGGTGCTGCCGCCCATTATTGTGGATGCGGGTGACGATACCTCGGTTGTCGTAGGTGAGCCGTTGCAGTTGAAAGCGACTTCCAATGATACGACGACGCCAGCGGGGGACAGCTTTGTCTGGACGCCTATCATCGGATTGAACAACCCTAATATCTATGACCCGGTGGGTATCTATACGTCGGAGACGGACTCCGTCCGGTATTACGTGACGGCTACCTCGATGTATGGCTGTACCGGTACCGGTACTATGCTGGTGAAGGTCTTCAAGACGGGGCCGGATATCTTTGTTCCCAATGCCTTTACGCCGGGGGGCGCCACCAATAATCTCTTCCGGCCGGTGCCGGTGGGCATTTCCAGTCTGTCGTTTTTCAGGGTGTACAACCGGGAGGGCCAACTCGTATACGAGACGAAGAGGATTGGCGACGGGTGGGATGGGTACATCAATGGTCACATGGAGGTCACGGGAACTTATGTGTGGATGGTTCAGGGGACAACGTATACGGGCAAGATTGTGTCTCGTAAAGGGACGGTGATCCTGGTTAGATAAGTTTTGGTGGAAAATGCCTATCTTTTAGGCTAACCAACAACTGCCGAAACGTGATACGCAATTTCTTCGTTTTTTTATTGGGAGCTATGGCGCCGATGGTGGCGCACGCGGGGATGGGCAGGCCGATCGATACTACCGGCATGCGACAGGAGATCCTGGCTATCTATAGCCATCAACCGCAGGCAAATTATGCGGTGGCCTTCGAAGATCTTTCGACGGGGCAACAATTTTTCCTTCATGAACATAGTCGTTATCATGCAGCGAGCACGATGAAGACGCCAGTGCTGATCGAAGCGTTCAGGCAGGTGGCTGATCACCGGCGGGCCTTGACGGATAGCCTGCTGATCCATACGGATTTTGTCAGCATTGCGGACAGCAGCAGGTATGAACTGGATCCTGCATCGGATAGTGAAACGGCGCTATACCGGCTGGCGGGAAAAAAAATGACGCTGCACGACCTGTTGTTCCGGATGATCACGGAGAGCAGCAACCTGGCCACGAACCTGGTGATAGAAGCTGTCGGGGCGAAAAATGTTGTCGCGACGATGCGGCAGATGGGCGCCAAGGATATCCAGGTATTGCGGGGAGTGGAGGACCAGAAAGCCTTTGAAAAGGGGATGAACAATACGACGACGGCGTACGACCTCATGCTGATCTTCGATCGTATAGCCAGGGGCGAGGCCGTCGATGCTGCCTCCTGTGCCGCGATGGTCGATATCCTGAAAGCGCAGCATTTCAAAGAAATTATTGCCGGGAAGTTACCTGATGGGGTGCAGGTGGCCAGCAAGAGCGGTTGGATCACCGGGGCACACCACGATTCGGGTATCATCTATCTGCCCGACGGACGGAAGTATGTGCTGGTGCTGCTGTCCGACAATATTGCCGATGACGAGGCGGCTGTGGGAACAGAGGCGACGGTCTCGAGGATCATCTATGATCATATGACAGGGGCCCCGGTATCGGGGGATACGGTAGTAACGGGTAGTGCTGAGCGACTGGCGATGGATGCGGCAATGGATCGGGTGCTGGCCGCCAGCCGAGCTGACACGGCCAAGCTGAAAGCTATCTATCCTGTGATTGACCGGCTGTATAAAGCCTATGCGGAGAAGAATCATTGGCCTGGTATGGTATATGGGATTGTAGCCGGCGGCAAATTGGTTTATACCGGCCAAACGGGTTATAGCGACCTGGGCAAGAAGATCCTTGCCGGCCCAGCGTCTGATTTTCGCATTGCTTCGATGACCAAGAGCTTTGTGTCGGTGGCGATCCTGCAGTTGCGGGATGCAGGCAAGCTGCGGCTGGATGACCCGGCCTATTTGTATATCCCCGAGCTGAAGGACCAGCGGGGTGCTGCGGCAGATGCCCCGGCGGTCACTATTCGCCACTTGTTGACGCATTCGGCGGGTTTTCCGGAGGACAATCCCTGGGGGGACCGGCAGCTGGCCGACAGTGATTCGGCTATGCTGGACATGGTCAAAAGCGGGTTGTCTTTTTCGAACAGCCCGGGTATTGCCTATGAATACAGTAATACGGGCTTTGCGTTGCTGGGCTATATCGTGCAAAAAGTATCGGGTAAGTCTTACGAGCAGTATATCTCCGAACATATCTTACAGCCGTTGGGGATGGATCATACCTATTGGGAGTATACGAAGGTACCGGCGGACCAGTTGGCGCATGGCTACCGCTGGCTGAATGGGGCCTGGGTGGAGCAACCGTTGCTGCATGATGGCGCCTACGGCGCGATGGGCGGGATGATCACTACGATCGAGGACTTTGCGAAGTACGAAGCTTTCCAGCTGGATGCATGGCCTTCGCGAAGCGGCGGAGACGAGAGGATATTGAAGCGCAGCAGCCGGCGTGAGATGCAGCAGCCGTGGACTTTCAATAACCTGAACCCTCAGTTCACCTATTATCCGGACGGACCTGTTTGTCCGACGGTCTCTTTCTACGGCTATGGGCTTCGTTGGATGCATGACGGAAAAGGGAGGACGTTGGTGGGGCATACGGGTGGCTTGCCGGGGTTCGGCAGCAACTGGAATACACTGACGGATTATGGGATCGGCGTGATCTGTTACAGCAATCTGACGTATGCCAATGCAGGCTTTATCAATCTCGAGGTTTTGGATACGCTGGTGACGCTGGCGGGACTGAAGCCGCGGACGGTGCCGGTGTCTCCTATCCTGGAGCAACGGAAGAAGGAATTGGTGGCCCTCCTGCCTTCATGGGATGGGGCGGAGCAGAGCGGCATTTTTGCCATGAACTTCTGGCTGGACTACTTTGTGGATTCGTTGCGCGTGGAGGCGAAGACGATCTTTGCCCGGGCGGGCAAGATTGTCCGCGTGGGTGAGATGCAGGCGGAGAATGGGTTGAGGGGATCTTTTCTGATGGAGGGGGAGAAGGCGGATATCAGAGTGAGCCTGACGCTGACGCCGGAGAAGTCAGCGAAGATACAGGCGTATCATATAGGATTGGTGGAGAGATGAGGGGGCACGCCGGGCACCAGCCCGGCGAGAGCTTTAGGGGACTTAGTTCCTGCTTTGCCAGGTCTTTAGCTTTGAGTGGCTGCTGATCAGATCAAAGTCATTGTCGAGGTGGACGAGAGGGATAGAAAATTCAATAGCGTAGAAAGCGATGAGGCAATCGTTGCTCTTACGAATGGTGAGCCCTTTTTTGCGCAATGATCTGTATCTCAACAGATCAATCCAAACCGAGGTGTCAAATATAAGTGGGTCGCTCATATACCACGCATTTCCTTTAAGTCACCTTCCCAGGTTATCTTTCCTCTCAGTTTCAGCAGTTCCTTTTTTTTCATACTGGCAACATAATTTTTCAATGCTTCCTGGACCACTTCTCTTTTGGTGGTGAGCTTGCTGAGCTTCATCGCTTGCTGAATAAGCGTATCATCCAATTCGATATTTGTGCGCATATAGAATGGTTGTTTGTATGTGTAAAAATAATTAAAAATATACACATTGGGGGCCGATTTTTGGCTGCGGGATGTGGCGGGGGCCGCGGAACTTCGCCGCGGGAGGGGACGGGTGGCTGGTTATTCCGTCCTTAAATTTTTGACCGGGTTGGAGGCTGCAGCCTTGAAGGACAGGATGCTGACGGTGAATAGCGCGATTATAGCGGTGAGCATACCTGCGGCTGCGAAGATCCACCACTGTAGCTGCACATGGTATTCGAAGTTCTGCAGCCATTGGTGCATGGCGATCCAGGCAATAGGAAAGGCGATGAGCGTTGCCAGTCCGACCAGTCGCGGTGGTCCTGCTGAAGTCATATCCCGTACCATAAAAATCGAACAGGACTTTCTGACGGGCGTTCTTGCCCGGCCAGTCTACATCCCAGCCGCTGTAATAAATATTGGTGAGGCTCTGTGAAAAGTTACAGGCAGCGGTGGCGATACCGGATTTCAATAACTCGTTTTTCAGGACTGTCGTTTGGTGGGCAAGAGCTCCTTTATTCCGTTTGAAGGTGCGCAGGGTCGATTTAAGGGATGTGATGGGCATTGCGGAGAGGATTTGGTCAAATATACTGTGCGAATTCGATACATTCGGTGTGCGGTCAATGTATATGGATAAAATGCCATCATTTAAAAAGACGAGGATAGCGCCGACGCCGAGCGGGTACCTTCACCTGGGGAATGTGCTGTCTTTTGCCCTGACGGCTGCGCTGGCGCGACAAACGGGGGCTGGTATCCTGCTGCGGATCGATGATCTTGACAAGGGGAGGGTGAGCAGGGATTATGTGGAAGATATCTTTGATACGCTGAGTTTTTTGGGGATTCCGTGGGATGAAGGGCCGCGGAGTTTTAGCGAATATGAGAGGGAGTATACGCAGCTGCACCGGATGGATTTGTATGGGGAGGCACTGCGGCAGTTGCGGGAAAAGGGGAAGTTGTTCGCCTGCACATGCAGCAGGACGCAGGTATTACGGGATAGTCCTCATGGAGGGTATATGGGGAGATGCCGTGATAAGGGGATACCGCTGGATACGGAGGGGTGCAACTGGAGGATAAGTACGGAGGCGGCGGAGCTTGTGGTGAAGGGTATTGCGGGGATGGCGGGAGGCGAAGAGGTCAGGGCGGCGTTGCCGGCGGAAATGACCGATTTTGTGGTGCGGAAGAGGGACGGATACCCGGCGTATCAGCTGACCTCTGTGATAGATGACCTGCATTATGGGATCGACCTGGTAGTGCGGGGCGAAGATCTGTGGGATTCGACATTGGCGCAGCAATTTTTGGCGAGGGAGTTGGGGCGGGACGAATTCAGCGCGATTCATTTTTATCATCATCTATTGGTAATGGATTCAGGAAGTGAAAAGTTGTCGAAGTCGGCGGGGGCTACTTCGGTGCGGTGGCTTAGAGAGCATGGGTGTCAGCCGGCTGACGTTTATACAATGATCCTACGGATGTTAAAGATGGATTTTAAGGCCGGAAGCTGGGAGGAATTAGGGGCGCGTATAAGCCAACTGACCGCCGACGATGGTGGCTTTTATCCGAACGGCGGGTAACATGGCCGGATCTATGGCTGTCGGATCCTGGTCGAGGACGACGAGGTCGGCGAACTGGCCGGGGAGGATGCTGCCTTTCTTGGTTTCCTCATGTGAGGTATAGGCTCCACCGACAGTATAGGCACGGATTGCCTCTTCTACTCCTATTTTCTGGCCTGCGCCGATCACTTTGCCACTCCTTGTCGTTCTGTTCACTGCGCCATCCAGTCTTTTCATGGGCTCGTAGCGGGAGATGGGATAGTCCGAGTGCATAGCCCAGGTGATGCCCATGTCTGTAGCCGTTCGGGTGGGCATGATCATGGATAATCTTTGGGGACCATATACGAGCAGCTGATCGCCGAGTTCGTTGGCATAGGAATGAATGACGGGAATGATGCTGTCTTTTTTGATCCGGTCGAGGATGCCCTGGTTGGTGATGCTGCAATGCTCGATCCGGTCCCTGATGTCCGGATGATGGTCTACCTGCTGAGCATATTCATAGGCCCGGATGACCATATCAATCTCCCGGTCGCCATTCGAATGGCAGGCGATCTGCAGACCTGCCCGATGGATCTTCAGCACGAGGCTATCCAAGGAAGCCTGGCTGCGGGCGGGGGGAATTCCATAATAATCTTTTTTCCCGGAGACGGGGTTGACGGTATCATAGGGTTCATAGAGCCAGCAGGTCTTGCCGCTGAAGGAATTGCCATGGAAGATCTTGATGCCGTCGATGCGGAGGTAATCACTGGTTATCCTCGGGATCTTTCCCGACAGTACCTCGTCGAGGTAGTCGTAGCCGATATAGAGGTTGAAGCGCATCGGAAAATTTTCGGCTACCAGTGTCTGATAGATCTTCACTTTGGCGGGGGTGGTCCAGCAGTCGCCGATACTGGTGAGCCCGCTGGCGAGCAACTGGTGGAAATAGATGCGATAACCTTCCAACTCTTCGTCAGTAGTAGGCTTTGGCGGATCGATCGATTTGTCATGCGTGAGCAGGCTGCGGGCCGATTCCTTGATGATGCCGTCGGGATTGCCGTGCGGATCACGTTCGAGGGCCCCGCCGGGAGGGTCTTTGGTGTTCCTGTCGATGCCGCTGATGCGGAGCATATAGGAATTGGCGGCGGAGAGATGACCGCTGGCGTGGGAGATGAGGATCGGATGATCTGTGGAAGCCATGTCGAGGAATTCGCGAGTTGGATGCCGGCCGAGTTTTACTTCATTATAAGCTGTGCCGCGGATGAGCATTCCTTTGGGGGTAATGGCGGCCTTTCTTTTGAGCAGGTCGATGAGGCTGGCCATGGAATTGACCGTGTCCAATTCGAGTGTGGCGTAGGGTTTGTCCCAGCTATACACCGGGAAAGGGTGTTGATGGACATCGTTGAAACCAGGTACGACTGTGGCACCATGGAGGTCGATGACTTTTGTGGCTGGGCCGATGTATTGCCGGATGAAGGCGGTGTCGCCGGTTGCGATGATGAGGGAGCCTGTGATGGCTACGGCCTGTGCCCGGGCGCCGGGGGATTGGAGGGTGATGAGGTTGCCGTTGGTGAGGACGAGGTCGGCTGGTTGGGGAAGGGATGCCGTTTGAGCGGCGGGTTGGGGGAGTGGGGGCATTTTGGCCGCGGGGGCAAGGAGGGTGAGGGAGAGGAGGAGGATGAGTCGCATGGAGTATGCTTTTGTGCATAGGTAGGCAGGAAATGTTAGAGTAGTTTGAGGGAATGATAAGTAGTGAGTGAGGAAGGGGGGCGGATTGCGGGAGCGGGTGATTACCAGAGCTCGCCGATATTGACGAAGAGGCCGTTGGATCCTTGTTCGCCGAAACCGTAATCGATATCCAGGTTGGTCCGGGAGCTTTTATTGAGCTTGATGCGGAGGCCGGCGCCCCAGCCGGGCTGCATGGATTGCAGGTGCCGGTTATAGAGGCCGGAGAAGGATTCGCCGTTGAGGAAAACGACTGCGCCGAGGAAGCCGTTGGCGGTTAGCGGGAAGCGGTATTCCGATTCCAGGTCCACCATCTCGTCGCCACGGAAACGGCTCTGGATATATCCACGGCCGGTACTGGAATAGGTATCCCAATTGGTAGAGGGCAGGTCCAGAAAGGGCGGTTTGCCGCCGCCGACGATGAGCCAGTCATAGCTCCATAAGGCCAATATATTACGGGAGCCTGCGGGGAAATTGTAATATTTGCGTACGTCGAGGATGAGGGACTGCCAATCGCTGTTGCTGCCCATGAATTTAAAGTTGTCCCGGTAGGTGGCCATGGCATAGAAACCAGAATAGGGGTTGATCGAATTATCCCGGGCGTCGTACAGGGCGTTGAGCGTAAATCCCGTTGAGGTGGAATGTGTTTGCGGGCCGTATAGTTGATAATCGGACGGAATGGGCGCCTTGGTATTGACACTGGTAATATCATACCGCCAGTCTATGATGTAGCCTCCACCGACGTAAAAGTCGTTGGTGATCCGGCGGTAGACGATCTCATAGAACCGGATGTAATTATATTGCATGGAATCGACGTTGCCGATCCAGGAATTGGAGCCCAGGCCGAAACTGGCCTGCGGGTATTTCATGAAGTGGATATCGCCTACGAAGTTGAACTTGTTTCCTTTTGTCCAGATGTTGGTCTCGAGGGGAACGGAGAACTGTTTATTCTCGGTGTAGTTCGCGCTGGTGGTGACGGTGGAGATCCTGGAACTGGGGTCTATCCGAAAGGCGCCATTGCCGGTACCGGTAATGGCAGCCCTGGTGGTCAGGGTATAGCCTACGGCCGGGAGGAAGGAGATGGTCAGTTTGTGGATCTCCTGCACGCTGTCGGACTTTTTTTTATGTGGAAAGAGGAAATGAAGTTCGTCGGTAATATCTTTTTGGGGAACCCCGGGGCGATCAATAGCGCTGTCCTTTGAATGGCGGGCGGTCTTGGCGACAGTAAGGGGCGTACCCTCGCTGGTCTGGGCATGGAGAGGACCGGAGAATAAGAGCAACAATAACAATAGCCAGCCTAAGCCTGCCACAGGCAGGGACAAGAATCGGAAATGGGCCAAATCTTTGCAGTTTTTTAAATAGACGCAAAGATCGGGGAAAGCTGGAGAATTTCTGTCGCGGGCGAAGAATTATCGGTGAGTGAGGGGAAAATTAATACACAAGGCTACGCCACGCCCTGTTTGGGAGAGCATAGCGGCCTTGTGTTGGTATATAATTAGGGGTTAGCGGGATGCGACGTCTTTGGTGACCACATGAGTGACAGCCCAGTTGAAGGAATGGGTCGTATTCAACTGCACTTTCTGATCGGCGTTTTCGAGTGTGATATAGTAGGTGATCTTCCCGTTGGCGACCTCTTTATAAAGATCGGTAATCCAGTAGCTCTTATAGCTCTTTTTAATGGTCGTCAACAGCCTTGCAGGCAATTGATTGGATAAGATGTTGTGAACGACGGGAGCGCTTCTTTCGTGGTCTTTGGAACCGTCGGCGGCCCTGACATGGGACATTCCGAGGAATAATACGACGGCGAGAATAGTAGTTTTCATAAGAATTGTTTTCTAGAGTTCTAAAATTATGGCCTATAAACGCCAGAGGAGAGACTAACGTATCTTTTGGGGGCTTTTTTGGATAAAAATCATGGTAAATGGGGAGGGTAAAGGGGCATGGGGGTGATGTGTGAGGGTGAGGACTGACGTGGGGGCCGCGTGGGGGTGAGGATGATATCGCATAAAGTTTATATATTGAGGGTTTTTGTGTATTGCGGCTTCGTATTATATTGAGGGTTCGTTCAGCTTACCTAAAAATTGCAGCAACAGTGATTCCACCAAGACAGGTTTTTGTAATAGTAGCGATGATGGCCGGTTGGTTTGCCTTGGTCGCTCAATTTTTTCTTGCCATTGACAACAGGACGGCGCCAGTAGCAGAGGCGGCGATCCGGTATATAAGCTACTTTACCATTGAGGCTAACGGACTGGCTACGTTGGGGTTTACGGTGTTGCTGGTGGCGAGGCGAACTGCCCTGGGCAGGTGGTTTAGCCGGCAATCCGTTGTGACGGCGATAACCATATATATGGTGGTCGTGGGGGTGACCTATAATATTGTCCTGCGCTCATTATGGAGACCGAGGGGGATGGAGTTGGTCGTCGATGAATTACTGCATTCTGTACTGCCGGCGGCCTATGTCTTTTACTGGCTGTTGTATGCCTCTGCGAAGAGGCGGTTGATGTGGAAAATTGTTCCTTCATGGATGTTATTTCCGCTAGCTTATTGCATTTATACGATGATCCGGGGTGTGATGACGGGGTGGTACCCTTATCCATTCTTTAATGCCGCTGTCCTGGGTTATCCGAGGGTATTGATCAATATCGGGGAGATGATCGTTGTCTTTTTTGGGGTGGCGGCTTTATTTGTCGTTATAGCGAAGAGAATATATCAAAGTGGCGGCTGATCGGAAATTGGGAATTAAATTGCAGACAAATTCTTCTCATGTCCCAAGACTTATGGATAAAAATGGCTAACCTTGTTTTTGAGTTGGAGAAGAGGCTATCCACTCAGCAGGTGCCCGCGGGAATAACAAGGAATATAGACCGGATGAAAACGGTTGTAGAAGAGGCGGGGCTGTTGTTGTTGAATCCAACCGGCGAAGCCTACGCAGAAACGAGAACAGATCTGGAAGCCAGCATAACGGGGTCTGCCAGCGGTACGCTGACCATACTCGATGTGATCAAACCTATTGTATATGTCAGCCAGGACGGACGCCGGTCGTTACTGCAGAAGGGCGTTGTCATTGTAGGCCAAAAATAATCCTCCACCATGTCATCTACTATCAATTTTGCCATCGATCTTGGCACAACCAATTCTTTGATCGCCAGGGCCGGTAACGGCAGTGTGGACATTTTCAAGAACCCGGCGGGGATGAAGGTGACTTTACCCAGTGTGGTGGCTTTCCGAAAGGACAGGATACTGATAGGGGACAAGGCCAGGGAATATGTGGAAAAGGACCCTGCCAATGTATTTGCGGCTTTTAAAAGGAAGATGGGCACGAGCGAGAGTTTTTTCATTGCCAATGACGGCACGTTCAAGACGCCGATCGAATTAAGTACTATCATTTTACAGGAGCTTCAGCATTTCATTTATACGGGTGAGAAGCCGGAAAGTGTGGTGATAACTATACCGGCCAGTTTCGATACGGTGCAGAGCAATGCTACGAAGGAGGCGGGGTATGCGGCGGGATTCAAGGAGGTATTGTTGCTGCAGGAACCCATTGCGGCGAGCCTGGCATTTGCGAATAAAGAAGGGAAGGCGGGGCTGCGGGGGCAGTGGCTGGTATACGACCTCGGTGGCGGGACATTCGATGTAGCATTGGTGAAGATAGAAGATGATGAAATGAAGGTGATCGATCATGAAGGGGATAATTTCCTGGGGGGATTGGATTTTGACCAGCTGATGATTACGCAGCTTTTCGTCCCCTATCTGGAAAAGCAGTTTGGGGTTAAAGACCTGGCTTCGAAAATGCTGAGTGCGGGAGGCAAATATAATAAGCTGTATTATCAACTGCTGTATAAGGCGGAGGAGGCGAAGATCGGTCTCAGCAATCATCCCCATGCGGATATTGAATTTGATTTTACTGATGAGGAGGGGGAGGAAGAGGAAGTATTCTTTACGATCGCCCGTGATGACTTCGATAATATTGTAAGGGATAAGGTGACCTATTCCATTTCGTTTATCCGGGAATTGTTGGAGCGGAACCGGCTGCGTTCGGGGGATATCGCTGAAGTGGTGCTGGTGGGCGGAAGTACTTATATCCCGCTGATCAGGAGCATGCTGGCGGAGGAACTTGGGATTGTGGTCAATACGTCTATCGATCCGACGACTGCGGTAGTAGAGGGGGCGGCCTATTATGCGGGCAGCAAGACCAGCAAACTGGGGGGAAGGTCCGGGGCGGGAGGTTCGACTGAAGCGGGGGTGAGTGGAGTGCAGGGGACGGGTGGAGCGGGCGCGAAGGGGGACGCGGCTGGAGGATCGAAAGGGGCTGCGCGGGGGACGACCGGGACACGGGGAGCGGGCGGGGCGGGGGCTTCTATCGAAGTGAAGCTGGCCTATCAGCCGAACAGCCGTGAACAGGCAGAATACTTTGCGGCGTCTGTCATACGTGCGCCGCGGGGAAGCCGGTACAGGATTACGCGGTCAGACGGCGGTTATGACAGCGGGCTGAAGCCTGTCGCAGAGCGGATCAGTGAGATGCTGATGTTGCTGCCCAATACGATGAACATTTTCCAGTTGAGATTATATGATGAAAAGGGGGAATTATTGGACGCGGAAGTGCCGGAGATCGGTATCGTGCAGGGGATGTACAGCATTTACGGACAACCTTTGCCGAATGATATCTGCCTTGAAGTAGATGATACAGATAATAACATCACCCATCTGGAGGTGATCTTCGAGCGCAATACGATCTTGCCTATCCGTAAATCGGTGACGAAGACGCTGAGCCGGACGATTGCCAAGGGCAGCGACGACCAACTGCTGATCAACGTGCTGGAGGGCAGCCGGTATTCCTCGCCCCAATCCAATCTTCCGATCGGAATCGTCAGTATCAGCGGAAGGCAATTGAAGACAGATCTGGTGAAGGGTTGTGATATCGATCTGTCATTCGAGATCACTGAAAGCCGGGATATTACGGTGACTGCGTATATCAGTATGATCGACGAGGAATTCCGGCAGGCGTTCAGTCCTTCTTCGAGGACGGTGAATGTGTCACGGATGAAGGAAGAGGTGGACTATCTCTACCGGGTGAGCCAACGGCAGCTGGACAGGCTATTGCAAAAGGAATTGTATGAGGAAAGCGCTGCCTTGCAGCAAGCCATGAACGAGCTGGATTCGATCCGGCAGAAGTTACAGAAGGTCAGTGAAGATGATGTGACTGACACAAAATATCAGCTGGATGATCAGAAGAGAAGGCTGGCGAAGGTGATCGATGCCAGTGAGAGAGGTGGGAAGATACTGGTGCTGAAAGAGGAGTACTTTGCGAAGAAGGAAAGGTACAGGGAGTTACTGGCGCAGTCGGGCAATCCCGAATTGTTGATGCGCCTGGAGGCTTTGGGGAAGGAAGAAAACGAATGGATGAGCCATTGCAGTGCGCAATTCCTGCGCTGGAAGATCGATGAGATGGACCGGATGACGTGGGACGTGAAGAGAAAAGATATCGGCTATATTACCAGTTTGTATTTGAGTTATGCCATGCGGCCCAACGAAGATTACAGTGATATCAACGAAATAAAAATGCTGAAGAAGAGAGGTGATGAGGCGTTGACGCGGCGGAACCCGGATGAGATCGTCAGCATTGTTTACAGGATGTATGAACTGCTGATCGATAAGGATAGAGAAGAAGAGATCAGGGGGACGGGGTTGAGGTAGGGGGAGCTGTGATGACGGGGCTATGCGGGGGATGGGATTTTTGTCTGAGGGAATCCAGGAAATGTTTGACGCCGGTGGTTTCGGCGGTGGTCGGGGACAGGGGAAGAGAATTATTCGGCTGATATCGAGGGCTGCTGTCGTTGTTGCTGCCCAGGAACCTGAACAGGTTATAGCCAACGACCAGGCAAATGAGGACAATCCTTACCGGATGGGGCATCGATTTTTTCCTGATCCTTCTGAATTCCCCTAATTTATCGACGATCTGGGCTTTGTACTCAGGAGAGACTGCGAGTGATTCGGCGTTGGTGAGCCAGGACTCGGCGGAATCCCTTTTACGGGGATGCTTATTGAAGACATGTATGCAGGCCTGCATCATGACGAACGCATATTTGTTGCGCAGTTCACTGAACCGGCTGACGGGCAGCAGGCAAAGCATCCTGATATAGTCGAAATCCATAATGCCCGATATGGCAGTCAGGGGGATGGAATTGTTGTCCCGCCATTTTCCGACTTGTCGCCTGCTTTGCGCCTGGTAGCGATCGAGCAAATCGATATTGTCGCGGATTATTTTGGCGATATCGATCCATATCTGCTCCTGATCACTGGCAGTCATCAGCATCGGATTATTAAAGAGAGTGGCGAGGGTAAGATCGGCTGACGTTTCAAAGCAATCGAGGGTAAGATGGTGGAAGGAGATAAAGAACGAAGGGCTGATCCACTGGATAAAGGATGGGTCCCGGTATAGCGGGTTGTTCCTGAATTGTTGTCCGGGCTCTATTTGGGCCTCTTCCAGCAGCCTGAGCAATACGGGGTCATTACTGATGGCATCGTGGTATGAGAGGGTGTTTTCTTGCAGCAGGTCTTCAAAATAGTTGATAATATCATTTTTGCCATAAAATTTGCCACGGATCTCAATGTCTTTGCCTTCATTGAGCTCCAATTCGGCCAGCAGTTTTTTGCGTCCCAGCTGGATAGCCTTTTTATCGAAGGGCTGAGGGATAACTTCGCCCAAAAGGGAGGATGGAGAAAGGTATAGCATGTTCAGGGCCACAAATTATAGGCAAAATTCGGGATGGGCAAATGATCGTTGGATTAATTTATATTTACGATATGAAAAATCTTATTCGTTTCATCATGGCAACGATCTTATGGGGCGGTATGGCCGATGCGCAGGAAGGCGGATTAAAGGGGGCGATGGCGACTACGGCGAATGGCGTTGTAGAGGGGACCATAGAAGTCTCGGGTATCCGGTCATTCAAAGGCATTCCTTATGCGGCGCCGCCGGTGGGGGCGTTGCGATTCAAAGCGCCGCAGCCGGCTTTAGACTGGACAGGCGTTCGGCAGACGAAGGCTTTTGGCCCACGGGCGATGCAGTTGCCGGTGTACAGCGATATGAAATTTCGTTCTGACGGAATGAGCGAGGATTGTCTATACCTGAATGTGTGGACGTCTGCGACGGATGCGGGGGCGAAGCTGCCGGTGCTGGTGTATTTCTATGGCGGCGGATTTGTTGGCGGTGATGGAAGCGAATACCGCTATGATGGGGAGAGCATGGCCAGGAGGGGGATTGTTGCGATAACGGTGAATTACCGGCTAGGGGTGTTTGGGTTTCTGGCCCATCCGGAACTGACGAAGGAATCTGAGCATCATTCTTCGGGCAACTATGGTCTGATGGACCAGCACGCGGCATTGGAGTGGGTGCAACAAAATATTGCTGCTTTTGGGGGTGATCCGGGCAAGGTGACAATTGCGGGTGAATCGGCAGGGTCGATTGCCGTGAGTGCGCAGATGGCTTCTCCGTTGTCCAAGGGCTTATTTACCGGCGCCATCGGCGAGAGCGGGGCGTTGATGGGGAATAAAAAGCCGGTTACGCTTGCGACAGCGGAGCAGATGGGTACGGCCATTGCGGCTGACCTGGGGTATAAATCGATAGCGGACCTGAGGGCGATGACGGCAACGGATCTAATGGAGGCTGTGAAGCGGGCGCATTTTTCGACGGTGATCGATGGTTATTTTCTGCCTGAGTCGCCGGAGGATATCTTTTCGAAGGGTGAGCAGATGAAGGTGCCTTTGCTGGCGGGGTGGAATTCGGCTGAATCGAATTATGGTGCTGTGCTGGGCCACGAGGCGCCGACTGTCGATAACTATGAAGCTGCTGTGCGGAAGATGTATGGGGACAAGGCTGATGATGTGCTGTTACAGTATAAGGCTACTACGACGGCGGAAGTCGAGCAGGCGGCGACCGATCTGGCAACGGACCGGTTCATTGCCTTCAGTACCTGGAAGTGGATCGATATGGCGGCTGCCACCGGTGGGATGCCGGTATTCCGGTACCTGTATGCGCATCCGAGGCCGCCGGCTGTTGGTGGTCCGGCGCCTTCACAGCCGTTGATGGGGGCGGCGCATTCGTGGGAGATAGAGTACGCCTTGGGCAACCTGCATACGAATACCGTGTATGCGTGGACGCCTGATGATGATAAGGTATCGGCTGTCATGGAGGGCTATTTCGCGAATTTCATCAAGACAGGTAACCCAAATGGAAAGGGGTTGCCGGAGTGGCGGCCGATGAAGCAGGGGGTATCGGAGATCATGGTGATCGATGTGCACACGCATGCGGAGGCGGAGAAGCATCAGCAGCGGTACCGGTGGATGGAGGAGGATTAGGTGGGGTGGGGCGGTTATCGGATGATTTCCACCGGTAATTCTTCTTCCTTGATCTTTCCGGCTGCGACGGAGACGAAGTAGGTATGGCTGGTGGAGTCTGCGGCGACGGATTTGATTAATTTTTCATTTTCAAACAGGATACCTGCCTTGTCATCGCAGGCATAACCGGGGGACAGCTTGCCGGAAAGAACAGCTTGCTGATAGAGGGGTTTGCGGCCCGGTTCGCTGTGGTAATGAGGGCAGTGGCTGGTTGGGATAAAACCCAGACAGTCGACGAAACTAAGTTGTACGGGCCTGGAGTCGGTGATGCCGCCGGTAAACCAGCATAATGATCCGGCGCTACCGCCGGCCATGACGATGCCCTTTTGATACGCTGCGCGTAGGACGGTATCTATGCCCTGGGCCCTCCAGATGGCCATCATATTGAGGGTGCTACCGCCGCCCACGACGATGGCGTCCATGCTCATAATAATCTCTTTGAATGTCTTTTGGTCGGGGGAGGAATTGAGAAAGGTGCGCAGCACATAAGGTTTTACCGGTAGTTCGGCACAAACCTGGTACCAGCGGATGATACTATTAGGATCGTCGGCGCTGGCGGTTGGGATGAAGCAGATCTTTGGGTTGGGCTTTTTTGTGAGGGCAGCGACATAACTGATAAACGTGGAGCCGAAATTTCCGCCGGTAATAAATATCGTTCGGGCCGGTTGGGCATGAAGGCCGATGACGACGACGGTCATCAGGAGGGCCAGGTAAATTTTTTTCATCTGCAAGTTTGTGTTTTCAGGGTTAAGATATGCATTTATTGATTAATTTGGTCTGTGATAAAGCAAGTGTCTAACATAACGGGTATGCCAAAAAAGAAACTTTTACTGGTTGACGACGATTCGGATGATATGGAACTATTCAGCGAGGCTGTTGGTGAGGTAGACAGTTCGGTGTTGTGTCATTGTGCCTCGGATGGTATGGATGCGCTGGAAAAGCTGAGTGGGGCGACAATCGAAACGCCTGATCTTATTTTCCTGGACATCAACATGCCGGAGATGAGCGGGTGGCAGTTCCTGGAAAGGGTCAAGGGAAATCATATGCTAAAGGATATCCCGGTCATCATTTATTCTACTTCTTCCCAAAGAAGCGATCTGTTGCAGGCGAGGACATCCGGGGCCTTGTGTTTTGTCACTAAACCTGCGAACTACGGGCGGTTAAAAAAGATCCTGGAAATTGTGATCTCCTATATGGAAAAGGATGCTTTGAGCGGGGTCTGCGATGCGGTGCATGCCTATCTGGCGAGCGCTAATTAGATCAATTGTCGTTTAATGGCCCTGCCGATTGCATCGATGATGTCGCCGATGGTGTCGGGATAGGGGTGATTTGCCGGGCGGGCATCACCGTAGGCATCAAAGTCGATAAAGTCAATGGAACCGGGCCACCATCGTTCCAATAAAAGTTCTCCCTGATCCGGGGCGGCACGGTAGATCAGATCTTGCTGATCCTGCAGAATTTCTACCGAAAATGCATAGTCCTGGCCCCGGATATTCACCAGTATTTTTTCAATAACCATGGGGGCGTATTTTAGTACATTTGATATATTTCAATTAGTATACCAAATGCATGTTGTTTGTCATTTTTTTTCCGGAATAATCGACTATAGTCGGCGTTATGCGGTCTTATTGGGTCTGATGACGGCTGTCTTTTGCGGCCATGCGGTTGCCCAAGATGCGCCGTTGCCGGTGATCTTCGACACGGATATGGGGCCGGATTATGATGATGTGGGGGCTATTGCGCTGCTGCATGCTTTTGCCGATAGCGGGAAGGCGACGATACTGGCGACGATGGCCAGCAATAAATATGAGGGAGTGGCAGCGGTGCTGAATGTTTTCAATACATGGTTTCACCGGGCAGACATTCCAATCGGGGTGCCGGGAGGGCAAGCGGTGGATCAACGTGATAAGCAGCATTGGACGGATAGTATATTGGCGAATTATCCGCATGCGATCCGGCGGAACAGTGAGGCATACGATGCGGTGGCGTTGTACCGGCGAGTGCTGGCGGGGGAGGAGGACCATAGCGTGGTGATTATTACGGTGGGATTTTTGACGAACCTGGCGGGATTGCTGCAAAGTTTGCCGGATGGCTATTCCCCGCTTGGCGGACGGGAGTTGGTAGCGAAAAAGGTGAAGCAGCTGGTGTCGATGGCCGGGAAATTTCCCGAGGGATGGGAGTTCAATGTCTTCAAGGACAGCACGGCATCACGATATGTTGTGGATCACTGGCCTACGCCGATATTATACAGTGGTTTTGAGATTGGAGTGAAGATCAAGTGCGGGCTGCCATTAGTGGGAGATGCAGCAATCCGGCATAGCCCGGTGAAGGATGTGTTCAGGATCAGTCTGCCGCAGGCTGCGGAGGATAGTGCCGGCAGGAGCAGTTGGGATGAGACGGCGGTGCTGGTGGCGATTGGCGGATACAGCCCATATTATTCTTTGCAGCGGGGGCGGATGGTGGTCGCGGTGAATGGGAGTGACCGGTGGGAAGATCTGGCGAACGGGGGGCAGGCGCATCTTGTGGAGGCGAGACCGATAGAGGAGGTACAGGCGGTGATCAATGGGTTGATGCGGCATCAGCCGAGGTGAGGGGGGCGGGTGCTGCGGTATTGCCGGGATGGTGAGTGATGGATTTCAAGATCTGGGAAAGCGCCAGACCGAAGACGACGAAGGCGACGAAGACGATATAGCCGGGTTGAAGAGAGGTTTTGTTGGTGGCGATACTGGAAAAGGCATCGGATTTCTCATTGAGATAAGTCATCTGAGAATTAAGAATACCATTGAAGCCGATATAGGCCATGAAAATGGCAACGACGGTGACATCGGCCATGCTCCATTTGCCGGACTGGAAAGCGAAATATTCGACGATCTTGCTTTTGCCCCATTTTTTCTGGCTGAGCAGGTAGATACCGGTGGACAACAACTTAGCGACTGGGAAAACAATACTAAAACATAGAATCAGCATACCCACGAATATCGAATCGTACTTGCCGGTGGCGATGAGGATGCGGACAACATCGAAAATACTCTTGCTTTGAAAAAAGATGACCTGGTTCTTAAACGCAATCGTCTCTCCCAGCAATTCGAAATCCAGGGAATTGATCCGGGCATCAATATCGATCATGGCCGTGGTGAGACCAACCGATAGCAGGATCAGCGCCGCCCCAATCGACATCACATAGAACGGGACATGCAGGTGCTGCTGCTTCCGCAAAGGATACCATAGCCCAATGATCAGCAGAACGAGACCTAGCAGAGCGTAAGTGTAATGATAAGTTTGATGGAGGGTCTGCGCCAGGGTGGCATCGGTAAATTTTTGAAAAGCGGAGTCATTAGCGACGTGGTATTTCTGATAAATGGAATCGACGGTTTTTTGCCCGGCGTCCTTGGAACTGTCATAGACCTGCTGGCCAATGTCTTCCAGCTTGGTCGTTGCGAGATATTTCAACCGGTGCTTGCTGCTGGGTTTCATCAGGTCTCCGGTGATCTTTTGCGAAAATTCAGGCACCATCTTGTGCAGCTCGTCGGTATGTACAAACGCGTGATAGGCGAGCTTCTGGAGCTTTCCGCCAACCGATTTTTTTGGTGCGTTCATCAGGCTATCTGCCTTATCAACGAGACCGTTGAGTACCTGGGTGACCTCTTTTTGCAAAGAGTCTCTTTCCGGAGGGGTAAAATTAAAGTCCTGGATCTCCCGGCCGATTGCGGCCACCATGAGGTCGCGCCACTTACTGACGGAAAGGAGGCCGAAACTGATATTGTTGGTGGTGCTGTAGTCAAACTTGACTTCTTCTTCATAGGCAGAAAGTGTATGGACTTTATAGCCGCAAAAGGCAGCTGCTGCCAGGAGCAGGGACATCCCGGTGATCAACAAAATGCGCTGGAAACCAGGAGTTTTCATGGTTAATGAGGCTGGTTTTTTTGGGCCAG
>Ga0302315_10000348_pt1 | contig 54281 bp, 53 predicted proteins | sample III_Palsa_N3_1_FD_200532 | JGI IMG/M metagenome (GOLD analysis project Ga0302315, IMG submission 200532) | Peat permafrost microbial communities from Stordalen Mire near Abisko, Sweden - III_Palsa_N3_1 | ecosystem: Environmental > Terrestrial > Soil > Palsa > Peat permafrost | place: Sweden...
TGTTACGGCAAATGTACCGTCTGCGCCACCAGCCTACGCGCCTGCGCCCGCCGCCGCCCATGAAGCGCCGGTACACATTAATGCCCCGGCCGAAGTTGCGCCAGTAGCCGATTCAAACTATATCACCGTAAAATCGCCTATGATCGGTACATTCTACCGCTCGGCAGGCCCTGAGAAACCGTTATTTGTAAACGTTGGCGATGAGATAAAGGTTGGAAGTGTGCTGTGCATTATCGAGGCGATGAAACTGTTTAACGAGATTGAATCGGAAGTATCAGGCCGTATTGTAAAGGTACTGGTTGACAACGCCTCGCCTGTTGAGTACGATCAGCCATTATTTTTGGTAGAACCTATATAATTGATTTCACCGATTATTTGAAAATGATTTCACCGATTTCTGATATAAACGATTAGGCTGTCGGTGTAATCAAAAAACAAATCAGTGCAATCAAAAAAAGTAATCATCGGTGGAATCATTTAATAACATCGGTGGAATCAAAAATCAATAATATGTTCAAAAAAATATTAATAGCTAACCGTGGTGAAATTGCCTTGCGTATTATACGCACCTGTAAGGAAATGGGCATTAAAACCGTAGCTGTTTATTCCACTGCCGACCGCGACAGTCTGCATGTGCGCTTTGCTGATGAGGCCGTTTGTATCGGCCCGCCTGCAAGCCGCGACTCGTATTTAAATATCCCCAACATCATATCAGCTGCCGAAGTAACCAATGCCGATGCCATCCATCCGGGCTATGGTTTTTTGTCGGAAAATGCTAAGTTCTCGGCGATTTGTGCGGAATACGGCATCAAGTTCATTGGTGCTACTGCCGACCAGATCAATTCTATGGGCGATAAAGCATCCGCCAAGGAAACCATGAAAAAGGCGGGCGTGCCGATTGTTCCGGGTTCTGATGGTTTACTATCAGGCGTAAAGGAAGGCATCGCGATAGCAAAAAAGATCGGCTACCCGGTAATATTAAAAGCTACTGCCGGTGGCGGCGGCCGCGGTATGCGTATTGTTTGGCGTGATGAAGATTTCGAGACCGCCTGGGATTCGGCCCGTGCCGAGTCGGGTGCTGCTTTTGGTAACGATGGCATGTACCTGGAAAAATATGTGCAGGACCCGCGCCACATCGAGATACAGGTTGTGGGCGACCAATATGGTAAGGTTTGCCACCTTTCTGAACGCGATTGCTCTATACAGCGCCGTCACCAGAAACTGGTTGAGGAATCGCCTTCGCCTTTTATGACGGAAAAACTCCGTAAAAAAATGGGCGAAGCAGCTATCAAAGGCGCAAAAGCTGTAAGTTATGAAGGTGCCGGAACCATAGAGTTCTTGGTTGATAAAGACCGGAACTTTTATTTTATGGAGATGAACACCCGTATACAGGTGGAACACCCGGTTACGGAAGAAGTTATCAACTTCGACCTGATAAAAGAACAGATAAAAGTTGCAGCCGGCATACCTATCTCGGGTAAGAATTATGAGCCTGTAGGGCACGCCATCGAGTGCCGTATCAATGCAGAAGACCCTTTTAATAACTTTCGCCCTTCACCGGGTAAAATAACTAATTTCCACTCACCAGGCGGTCATGGTGTACGTGTGGATACGCATGTGTACAGCGGCTATGTTATACCGCCGAACTACGACTCGATGATAGCTAAGGTGATCTGCATGGCGCAAACGCGCGATGAAGCCCTGAATACTATGGAGCGCGCATTAAGCGAATTTGTGATAGAAGGCGTGAAAACAACTATACCGTTCCACCTGAAATTATTGCAGGACCCTAATTTCCGCGCGGGTAATTTCACCACCAAGTTTATGGAAACGTTTGAATACGCCGAATAATAAAACCCGCTTACGTAAATAAAACGTAAGTTAGGCCATACGCACCAAAACAAAGCATGAGCGACAAGAACCTGATAAAAGCAGTAAGGGAAAAAGGCAAGGATTTAGAGGCCGAAATGTCGTTCTTCGATCATTTGGAAGCGTTGCGCTGGCACCTGATTCGTGCGGCCCTTGCGGTGTTTGTTTTTGGTATTACTGCTTTCTGTTACAGGCAATGGTTGTTCAAAAACATCATCATGGGGCCGTTCGACCCAAATTTCTGGTCTTTCAGGATGATGTGCAGCCTCTCGAAGGTATTTCACGTTAATGGTTTTTGTATCGATCATATCAACGCAAAAATCATCAATACTGAAGTCGCCGGGCAATTCCTGCTGTCAATCAATACATCGCTGCTTATCGGCGTTATACTCGGCATTCCTTACATCCTGTGGGAAATATGGCGATTCATCAAACCCGCCCTGCTCGAAAAAGAACGCAAAGCCGCCAGCGGTTTTGTTTTTTATGCATCAACGCTGTTTATTATCGGCATTCTGTTCGGGTATTACATTTTGGTACCTGAATCAATCGCTTTCCTTGCCGGTTATACAGTCAGCGATACTATCAGTAATCAGTTTACTATTACTTCGTACCTGTCTATCGTAGGCACTATTACGTTGCTTACAGGCATACTGTTCGAGTTGCCTATCGTTATTTATATACTTGCCAGCATCGGTATACTTACCGGCAGCTTTATGCGACGCACACGCCGTTATGCAATTATTATCATTATGGTGGTTGGTGCGGTTGTATCACCCTCACCCGATATCATGACCACCACACTTGCCACTATACCCTTGCTTATTCTGTACGAAGTAGGTATACTGGTTGCATCCGTAGTTGAAAAACGTCGGTTAAAGAAGCATGAAGAGTTGATGGCTTCGTAAGGGCTTTGACAATCCGTGTTCGGTAAGCGTTCGGAGTGTTCGCACAGGTAGCGAACGAACACTTTTCTTAACAACCTTACTTTCATGCTGAGGTACGAAGCATTTTTGCCCATGCATCGCGAATTATGCATAACGGGTTAAGTATAGTTTAAAGATTCTTCACATCGCTACCCATAGCAAGTTATCAAAAATGTCATTTCGACGAGCGTAGTGGGAATAGTGGTGGGTGCGAGGAGAAAACTTTTGCGCCATATAAACCACATAGCCTGCATGGTGCAAAAGTTTTCTCAACTGCCCTTAGTCTATTGCCATCCCGCATGCAGTTTTCGTATGACATGGCTTTTATTTATCATTTTACTTTCTCCAGAGTCCTTCGGACAGTTGCTAAGTTTTATCACTCAGAACGACAGATTATTTTATAATACATAATGCAACCTTACATCCTGTAAATCCTCAAAATCCGTTCAATCCCGGTTCATACAAACAAAAAAAGGCGATGATCGCTCATCGCCTTTCCAAATATCTTTAAATCAGTTAGTTCATTAACGAACCTTCTTCGTAATCAACCGAAGTTAAGCCGCCTTGCGGGCGTGGATGATGAGGCTTGGTAGTAAACGGCGAGTTTTTGGTGAATATACCCAGTATGCAAAGCAATCCGCCGGCTAACATTTGCGGCCACCAAACACTGTCGCTGTAGCCATATATAAAAGGCGAAAAGAACAGGAAGAAACCCATAAGCACATCCAAAAAGTGGTGCATCTGCATTGGGAACTGCTTGATAAAACCGTGAGAATTATTACTGAACACAGCCATAATAAACTCCAGCCAACCGATAATGATCATTAAGAATAACGATGCGCCGCCAACGTGAAAGAATGCGGTACCATCGTTACCGTGTACGTACCAGGGTGCTAATAGCATGGCAAATGCTATGATGTAGTTCATTACCCCGTAAAAACTTGTTGAAATGAATGGTTTCATTTTATAATATTTTATAAGCCTTATCCGGCTGCTAAATTAATAATTTATAACAAATGTTTGTTTTAAACTTTCAAAAATTATGCCGCTTCGCGTAAAAAGTTCAAGCCGCACCCATGTGATACATAATTTATTAACGAATATTAGTTTCAGCTACGATCTTTAAGCATGCCGTAAACGTGTTCATCCAACACCACACCATTTTTAACAATGCCGTTTCGCAATATGCCTTCCTTTATAAACCCTGCTTTTTCCAGTACCCGCATCGATGCCGGGTTGTTGCTTAAAATGCCTGCCTGCAGCCGTACAATGTCAAGATTAGTGAAAGCATAACTGGTCATTAGCTTTACGGCTTCCGTCATAATGCCTTTTCCCCAGAATTCCTCGGCCAGCCAGTAACCCAGCAGCGGCGCTTTTTGATAAATATCGTAACGCATTTCAAGCCCGATGGCGCCGGCCAGTTTACCTTCAATATCGATCACAAAAACCAATATGGGGTTTTGCTTCAGCATCAGGTTTATCCAGTTTACGGCATCGTCCATTGTGTAAGGATGCGGGAAGGAATCCATGAGGTAATTGTACACATTGGGGTTGTCGGCCTGCTTTTGTAGTTCAGCAGCATCATCCAGCCTCCATTCGCGCAGCGTAAAACCTGTCCCTTGTAATTCCATTTTGTAACAATGCAAAGGTTAAAATTACTAATATTGATGAAACTGTTATATTGCGGTGAATTAGTGAGTGGTTTATTGGGTTGATTAGGTGAATGGTTGTTCCGTTGCCTAACTACTCACCTAATCAACTATTCACCCAATCAACTGACTAAATGAAAAAACTCTTTACCCTCGCTCTGATTGCGATCGGCACACATTCCTTCGCCCAAAAACTGGATACCCTCGGCATTGAAAAGATCATGCGCGACCCGAAATGGATCGGCACCTCGCCATCAAGCATCCGCTGGAGCGACGACAGTAAAAAAATATATTTTAACTGGAACCCGGATAACGACTTTAGGGAATCGTTATACAGCATCACCCCCGGAAACATCACCCCACAAAAAGTCGGAATTGATGAAAGGCGTGATATGGTACCCGGCTATGGCGCAAAATGGAATAAAAACCATACGTTAAAAGTATATGCCAAAAACGGGGATATCTATTTGGAAAATATTAAGTCGGGAAAAACTATCCAGCTTACCAGCACTACCGACCGCGAAGGCGAGCCGACTTTTAACAGCGCGGAAGACGAAGTACTGTTCACCCGTGGCAATAACCTGTATGCCATAAAACTGGCTGGCGGCGAATTAATTCAACTGACCAATTTTGTAAAATCGGCGGGTAAACGCGACGAGGAAGGAGAGACCGAACAGGCCAAATGGCTCAAAAAACAGCAACTGGAGCTGTTTGATATTATTAAACTCGATGCCAGGGAAAAAAAAGCTGAAGATGCCGAGCGAAAAGCCGTTGCACCGAAAAAATTGAAGGAGCTGGTTTTTGGCGATAAGGATGTGGATGATGTTGAGCAAAGTCCGGATGGCCGTTACATTACCTATAGGCTGATAAAAGAAGCTGACGATAAAAACGTCATCGTGCCCAATTATGTTACCGCCAGTGGCTATACCGAAGATATTCAGAACCGTACCAAGGTCGGCGGACCACAGCCGGTTACTGAATCGTTTGTTTATGATACGCAGCGCGATACGGTTTATAAGGTGATCACCAAAAACATTACGGGTATAAAGGACATACCGGCGTATGTAAAGGACTACCCGAAGGAAATGGAAGCACGTCTGAAAGAAAATAAAGACCGGCAGGTGGTAGTGAACGGCCCCATATGGAGCGAGGACGGCAAAACCGCGCTGGCCGTGGTGTGTGCTGTTGACAATAAAGACCGCTGGATTGTGAAACTCGACCCGGAAACGGGCAATTTAACCCTGCTCGACCGCCAGCATAACGATGCCTGGGTAGGCGGCGGCGCACCGGGAATTGAAGATGACTGGTACTCCACCGGCACAATAGGCTGGCTGGATAACAACCGCTTTTATTACCAGGACGAGGTCAGCGGCTACTCGCATATCTATGTTTATGATATGAGCAGTAATGAAAGTAAACAACTTACCAGTGGCAAATGGGAAGTACAGAGTTTGCAGCTATCTAACGATAAAAAGACCTTTTATTTTAATGCGAATATCGATCACCCGGGAGATTTGCAGTTTTACAGGCTATCGGTTGATGGCGGTACACCCGTTAAGCTCACTTCGGTAAAGGGTGATAATGATGTAACGCTATCGCCTGATGAAAAGTGGCTGGCGATACGTTATTCCTATACCAACAAACCCTGGGAATTGTATGTGCAGCCAAATAAGCCCGGCGCAAAGGCCATACAGGTAACGCATTCAACGTCTGCCGAGTTTAACTCCTACGCATGGCGTGATGCACCGATCATCACTTTTAAAAACCGGTATGGCAGTGATGTTTACGCGCGTTTATACGTACCCCAGCACCCCGACCCGGCCAAACCTGCTGTTGTTTTTGTGCATGGCGCGGGCTACCTGCAAAACGTACAATACGCCTGGAGCTACTATTTCCGCGAATATATGTTCAATAATATGCTTACGGATAAGGGCTATACGGTGATCGATATCGACTATTCCGGTAGCGCGGGTTACGGGCGCGACTGGCGTACGGCCATATATCGCCACATGGGCGGCAAAGATTTGAGCGACCAGGTAGATGGTGTAAAATACTTGGTTGATAATTATGGCGTAAATCCTAAGCATGTGGGCATTTACGGCGGCTCGTACGGCGGCTTTATGACGCTGATGGCCATGTTTACCGCGCCTGACGTATTTACCTCCGGCGGGGCCATACGCTCCGTTACCGACTGGGCGCATTACAACCATGAATATACCGCCGACATTTTAAACGAACCTTATAACGACAGCACGGCCTATCACCAAAGCTCACCCATCTATTTTGCCGATGGGCTAAAAGGCAACCTGCTGATGCTGCACGGTATGGTAGATCAAAACGTGAACTTCCAGGATATTGTGCGCCTTACCCAACGGCTCATCGAGCTGCATAAGGACAATTGGTGGCTCGCGCCATACCCGGTAGAAGACCATGCTTTTGAGCAGCCCAGCAGCTGGACGGATGAGTATAAAAGGATTTATAAGTTGTTTGAGGGGACATTGAGGGTTGGGAAATAGTTGCTAAAAGTAATCTTGAAATGATGCTGGCAGAAATAAAGGAAAAATATAAGGGCTTTCATGATGCAATAATTAATGAAGTATCGTATTTACCGTTCTCAACGGCATTAAGAAAGAGCTTAAAAGAGCTTAGGGTTTCGATAACTTGTTTTAATTGGCAGAAAGAACAATGGGAAGATGTAATAATTGTTTTTAAAGAGGTGGCGAAATTTAAATACATTGATACGCTTAAACTGCAAAGTGTAGTTGTATTTGAAGCCATGCTAAAAGAAAATGAGGATGGTATTATCGTCGACTTTTATCCTATACAGGTTGATGGACGAGAAGTTTTGGAAGAATACCCCGATTCTACTTTTTTAGTCCATTGCAAAAGCGTAGTGTTATCGCATACTACAAATTAAAGCTACCGTCATGGCGAGGAACGAAGCCAACTCTGAACTATCCCGGTCAATGGAACGAGATTTGTTTAAATGACGTCATTTAACAAACAATTACCTGTTTGATTTGCATGCGCAGAGATGGCTTCGTCCCTCGCCATGACGCGGGTTTTGTGCCACAAAACAAAAATGTGCAGACGCTTCTTCAACCTCTGCACATTTGCATATCTGCACATCAAAAAATCTACAGTTTAATTTCTTCGTCTTTTGATGAGAAGAAGTGGAACTCCGCGATCTGGTAATTCGGGTTGCTTTTGATCTTTATCCACTGGCCGTATTTGGCGTACCATTTCATCTGGCGAGTAATGAAGCCTTGTTTTAGATAAGCCTCAATGTATGGGTGTACGCAAAGCGTAATATTTTTCTCGTTCTGCTCTTTCAGGATGTAATTGAAATTATTTTCAATATCATCTATCAGCAGGATGGTTGGGCGTATGGTGCCGGTGCCGTTGCAGGCCGGGCATACCTCGCTGGTAACAATGTTCATTTCCGGGCGCACACGCTGGCGGGTTATCTGCACCAAGCCAAACTTGCTCGGCGGGAGGATGGTATGCTTAGCCCTGTCGTGCGACATTTCGGCGCGCAGGTAATCAAACAGGTCCTTGCGGTGCTGCGGCCTGTGCATATCGATAAAGTCGATCACCACAATACCGCCCATATCGCGCAGGCGCAATTGACGGGCAATTTCTTTGGCAGCTTCTTTATTTACCTGGTAGGCGTTTTCCTCCTGGTTTTCCTTGCTGGCTGTGCGGTTACCGCTGTTTACGTCGATAACGTGCAGGGCTTCGGTATGTTCAATAACGAGGTAAGCACCGCCGGCCAGGTTTACCGTTTTGCCGAACGCGCCCTTTATCTGCTTATCGATACCGTAATGTTCAAAAACCGGTTCCTTATGCTTATGCAGGCGAACGATGCTTTCCAGCTCGGGAGATATCTCGTGGATGTACGACTTTACTTCCTCATGCATTGCGTTATCGTTTACTGTAATGCTTTGGAAATCGGCATTCAGCAAATCGCGCAGGATAGTTGAGGTACGGCCTATTTCGCCGAGCACTTTTTTGGATGGCTCTACCGAGGGCAAACGGGTAATAAACGATTCCCATTTGGATACCAGGTCGAGCAGGTCTTTTTGCATTTCTGCAACGCCCTTCCCTTCAGATACCGTACGGATGATCACCCCGAAATGCTTCGGCTTAATGCTTTCAACAATTTTACGCAGGCGGGTACGCTCGGTATTGCTCTTTATTTTTTTGGAGATGGATATCACCTCCGAAAAAGGCACCAATACTACGTAACGCCCGGCAATAGAAAGGTCGGCGCTGAGGCGCGGCCCTTTTGTCGAGATCGGTTCTTTTGCTATTTGTACAGGTATCAGCTGGTTTTTTGTTAAAACCTCCGATATCTTTCCGCCTTTATTTATATCCGCCTCGAGCTTAAAGTTATCCAATAGTTTGGATTGGTAGCCGCCGCTGCGCACCTGTTTGGTTAGCTTCAGCAGGCTTTGTACCTGTGGCCCGAGGTCGAGATAATGTAAAAAGGCATCCTTCTCGTAGCCTACATCTACAAAAGCTGCATTTAAGCTGGGCATAATTTTTTTTATGCGGCCTAAATAAAGATCACCAACAGTATAATTGTTGCTGACTTGCTCTTTATGTAGCTCTACAAGTTGTTTATCCTGTAATAATGCAATAGTAGCCCCGTTGGGGGTTGAATCGATAATTAATTCTTTTATCAATGCTACTCCGTTTCTTAACGGCCCGTGCCGTTATGATTATAAGAGGGTAAAAAACAATGGCTGTAAGCCTGCGTATAGCAGGTCGCTATATAAAAAGCAGCTTATTTCTTTTTATGACGATTTTTTCTTAAACGCTTTTTGCGTTTGTGAGTGGCCATTTTATGTCTTTTACGTTTTTTACCGCTTGGCATAATGCTAATAATTTAAAATGTTATTTAATTACTTAATTCTTTAATATACTGATCCATCTTCTGGTCGAAGGTTGGGTCAGGCATCAACTGTTTACACTTCTGGTAAGCGTCGATCGCTTCTTTTCTTAACCCCAGCTGCTTGTAACTTTCAGCCAGGTAAAATACCGGTTCAACATCGCTTGGCTTTGCAGCGCTGGCTAATTTAAACCGTTCAACTGCCTTTTCATACTGCCCCGATTTCATGGAGAACAAACCTAAATTAAAGTTTGCGTTCCAGTTGTTCGGCTCCTGCCTTACCACATCCAGCAACAAGGCTATACCCTGCATGGGCGTTCCGCCGCCGTTAACATAAGCAATGCCGAGGCCCGTTTTTGCATCCAGGTTATCCGGTTGCAGCCTGGTAGCATTCTGGAAAGCCTCCATAGCCTGTGCATCAAAAAATGGCTGGGCCGTTGTATCCTGGGTAAGTTTGTAGGCATCATTAAAATGATTGCCGGCTGCTATCCATTCTGCTGCTGTGTTTTCTTTGCCGGCAATTGCCTGGTAATAAAATGCAGCGGGTGCAGGCTGGTTAGCTGCGTCCCAAAGGCTTGCCAGCTGTTTTTGTAAAGCCAGCTTGTCGTCATCATTGGTAGCTGTTTTCAGCTGGTTTTCAAGGCCGGTAATTTTGGCTGCCTGGTCCTGGGGTATGATCGTTTTGGCAGTAGCCGAAACCATGTTAACCGTAACAGAAACATTCGCATTCGGGCGGTCGGTTGCCGAAGCAACTTTACCGGTGCCTCTGTCGGCTGCTTTTGCTAATGGTAATGGCCTTACCGGCAAAAAATACAAATAGCCCGTTATAACAACAGCAACTGCAATTACGGCTATCTGTTTTTTGCGCATGCTAATTATTTGCTTGATTTGGTACCTTTATTACCGCTTTTTACTTTTTCAACAAAAGTTTTTGCGGGTTTAAAGCTAGGTACAAAATGCTCAGGGATAATTATGGCAGTATTTTTTGAAATGTTACGCGCTGTTTTTTTAGCTCTCTTTTTTACTACAAAACTTCCGAAACCCCTCACATAAACATTCTCGCCGCCTACCATTGAGCTTTTAACAACTTTGAAAAACGCCTCAACGGTTTCCTGCACATCAACTTTCTCGATTCCTGTTTTAGTTGAGATTTCAGTTATAATTTCTGCCTTAGTCATATCTGATTTTCTTTTATTTAATATATAATTACTTAACTGTTTTGGGGTTGCAAAAGTATCTTTTTATCATGAAAGTCTGAAATATTTATCAGCTTTTTTTTGTTTGACAGGCAATTACGGTATAAAACTTACATTTTCAAAGCAAAACTACCCTTATCATCATACTTTTGTTAACAATGAATTTTGCTAACGAATTGATACAATGGTACCAAAACAACAAACGCGACCTGCCCTGGCGCAACACAAACGATGCTTATGTGATATGGCTTTCGGAGATAATTTTGCAGCAAACCAGGGTTGAGCAAGGCTTACCTTATTTCCAGCGTTTCCTTGAAAAATATCCGGATGTAAACAGCTTCGCCGCTGCCAGTGAGGACGAGATATTAAAACTATGGCAGGGATTAGGCTATTACTCGCGCGGACGCAACATGCTTAAAACTGCACAACTGGTTAGCGATAATTATAACGGCGTATTTCCCCGGCAATATAACCAGCTTATTAAGCTAAAAGGAATTGGTGAATATACGGCCGCCGCTATCGCCTCGTTTTCGGCAAATGAGGCCAGGGCGGTGGTAGATGGTAATGTTTTCCGGGTGCTGGCGCGATATTTCGGCATTACCGAGCCCATTAACAGCCCCCAGGGCAAAAAAATATTTCAGCAAACCGCTGATGAAGTGCTTAACCGCGATCATCCGGGGCTGCATAACCAGGCCATAATGGAATTTGGCGCCATGCTTTGCAAACCAAAAAACCCGGCCTGCGGCATTTGCCCGGTGCGTATGGGTTGTTATGCCTTTAAAAATAATGCAACAACCGGTTTGCCGGTTAAATTAAATAAGCTAAAAATTAAGGAGCGGTATTTTAACTATTTCTTAATTATTAAAAACGAGGAAATATTACTTAACAAACGCGACGAGAAAGATATTTGGGCAAATATGTATGATTTGCCTTTAATGGAGACTAATCACTTAATAGAGCCAAAAGTTTTAATGGCGTTACCACAAATAATAGGTAAGTTTGGTGAAAGTGCTGAAATAGTGGAGATTTCGCAGGTTTATAAGCATATCCTCACTCACCAGCGACTTTATGTTCGCTTTATAAAATTAAATACGGAGACGATTAAATTAGAACAAAACTGGTTTTTCACGAAAGTAGAAAACCTGAAAAAATTCGCATTACCAAAAATCATTTTTATATTTATAAAAAATATTTTTAATTTGTAGAATAATTTCTTGTTTAATTTAAACTATGTCAGGCATAAATAAAGTAATTCTCGTAGGCCATTTGGGTAAAGACCCTGAGATCCGTACACTGGAAGGAGGGGTTTCGGTAACAAGTTTCCCGCTGGCTACTTCTGAAAACTTCAATAAAGACGGCAAAAAGGTTGAGCAAACCGAATGGCACAATATTGTAATGTGGCGAGGCCTGGCCGATGTTGCCGTAAAGTTTTTGCAGAAGGGGAAGCTTGTTTATATAGAAGGCAAGCTCCGTACCCGCTCATTCGAAGACAAAGAGGGCATAAAAAAATACACAACCGAAATTGTAGCAGAAAACTTTACCCTGCTGGGCCGCAAAAGCGACTTTGACGGCGACAGCATCCCCAAACACCCATCCCGCCCGGATGGCGATGTATTGGAAAGTCTCGACGGGGAATACTAAATCAAACCAATAGTAAATTTAAATATAAGGCCCTCACTGTTGATACAGGAGGGCTTTTTTTTTGGGTTGAATGATGAATATCGAATTTTGTCCGTAGGACTCCTTCGGAGAATGTCGTATATCGATCCGTATAAATCCGAAATTGAACATCCTCCGAAGGAGTCCTACGGACGAAATTCGAAATCATCTTTATCTTCCTCCCGGCGGGCAATGCTCTTTTAAGTACTGGGTATAAAGCGTAGACAGGTGTAAATCGGTGCCCGGTCCCTCGTCGATGGCATGGGTGCGGTTAGGGTATATCATCAGCTGGAACTGCTTGTTATACTTAACCAATTCGTTTATCAGGCGCTCGGCATTGCTATAGTGCACATTGTCGTCGCCGCTGCCGTGGATGTACAGCAGGTTACCCTGTAGGTTTTTTGCATAAGTAAGCGGCGAGCCTTTAACATAAACCGCGCGACTAACGCTATCAGTAGGCACACCCATGTAGCGTTCCTGGTAAATATCGTCATAGCTCAGCGTCCAGGTAACGGCGGCTATGGAAATACCGGTTTTATACAAGCCTGGATACTGGAACATCAAATTAAGCGTACACGATCCACCACCGCTCCAGCCCCAAACCGCCGTGCGGGTTGAATCGATAAAAGGCCATTTCAACACCTCCTTCGCCGCCATAGCCTGGTCGTGCACGTTAACGTTACCGATGTTTTGGTAAATGATCTTACGCCAGTCGGCGCCTTTTGGTGCGGGCGTACCGCGGTTGTCCATTGAGATATAGATGTAACCGTCATCGGCCATATTTCCGGCATACACCCAGTTGTAATCGGCATAAAACTGGTCTTTTACAGTTGCTTCGGCAGGTTCGCTGTAAACATAAAACACAACCGGGTATTTTTTATTGGGGTCGAAATTGGTTGGCTTTACCATCCAGCCGTCTATCTGTACGCCATCTGCCGTTTGTACTTTGAAAAATTCGGGTTTGTTTTTGGCGTCGGTATTCAATGTTATCAGCTTGCCGCTTAAATGCTGGTGATCGGGCAGGCTCACGGTTTCATTTTCATACGGCGTATAAATATTCGAGAACAGGTGTAAGGCCGATTTCCCATTCGGTGAAATACTATATAAATGTGTTCCGGGTTCGTCTTTAGGCGTAACGCGTACGGCTTCGCCGCCGCTTATTTTTATTTTGTACAAATACTTTTGCGTGGCATTTTCCGGCGAAGCCGAAAAATAAATATAGCCGCCGGCATCGTCTAACAGGTCGATGTTCATCACATCATAATTGCCCTTGGTAATTAATGTTTCTTTGCCATCCCGGCTTATTTTATACAAATGGCGCCAGCCATCCTTTTCGCTCATCCATATAAAATCTTTGCCGTTATTTATCCATTCCCAGCCATCAGGTTTGCCTTCGCTCCACTCATTTTTCTCTTCTATCCACGTTTTGCTGCTTTCGCCATGTATGAGTGAAGCATGGCCTGTGGCGGCATTGGCAATGTAAATGCAACTTTGGTTCTGGGCACGGTTAAGCTGCTCCAGGATGATCTCGTTTGAATTTGCCGCCCATTCCATCCTCGGGATATAATGTTGGATAGGATCGCCCGGAATGTCCATCCACGTGGTTTTTGCCGTGCTGATGTCAACTACGCCGACGCGGCATGAGCTAGGGTCTTCACCGGCAATAGGATATTCAACCGGTACAACGTAAGAATAGGCCGAATCGGTCGTGTTCAGCATCAAATAGTTTTTGATCTTCCGCGCATCGATCTGCCAGTAAGCAATACTTTTACTATCCGGCGACCAACGGAAACCGTCGCGGCAGTCAAATTCCTCTTCATACACCCAGTCGAATGTGCCATTGATAAATTTCTTTGTGCCGTCAAACGTCAGCTGCTTTACTGCGCCTGTCGTCAGGTCTTCCACAAATAAGTTATGCTCGCTTACATAACCTGCTTTGGTACCATCGGGTGAAAGTTTGGCAAACATCAAAGATGAAACCGGCCTGTCCTTACCGATCTGCTTTAATGTTTTGGTGCCGAAATCATACAGCCAGTAATCGCCGCGTGTATTGTAACGCCACACTTTTTGGGTATTGGCAAACAGCAATATTCTTTTGCCATCGGCAGTTACCGAAAAATTATCAACCTTTAACGGAGATTGCCCTGCTGGCGTCACCATATCCGGTGTTAGTATAACAGTTTTGTCGGCCTTACTGCGGGTATCATATTCCAGTATGCTGTCAGCCTTTAAAAAGTAATAATGGTAGCCATCAGCAGCCCAGTGCAGGCTTTCAAATTGGGCACTTGCCGTGCAGTAGCTGAATATCAGCAGTAAAACAATGGCCGGTGCGAGCAGCCTGCGGAATAAATTAATGTTCATTGTTTCGGGTTTATGATTAATAATTATGAGGGCGTTTTTGGGGTTGAGCCAAATTTAGACAAAAAGCCCTCGCTGTTGTTACAGGAGGGCGTATTTTTTGAATTCCGAACATCGAATTTTGAATACAGAATTACATTAAATTCGAAATTGAACATCCGAAATTCGAAATCATCCTATCTTCCACCCGGAGGACAATGCTCTTTTAAATATTGGGTGTACAATGTCCTTAAATGCTCGGTAGTTCCTGCACCTTCAAATATCCCGTGTGAACGGTTAGGGTACGACATGAGCTGGAACTGCCGGTTGTACTTTACCAATTCATTTATCAGCAATTCGGCATTGCGGTAGTGTACATTGTCGTCGCCTGTGCCGTGCACGTACAACAGGTTGCCACGCAAATTTTTGGCATAAGTTACCGGCGAGCCTTTTATAAACACTTCGCGGCTGGCATCATCTATCGGCACACCCATATAGCGTTCCTGGTAAATATCGTCATAGCTCAACTGCCAGCCTACAGCCGCTACGGCTATACCGGTTTTGTAAATTTCAGGATGCTGGAACATCAGGTTAAGCGTACATGAGCCGCCGCCGCTCCAGCCCCAAACAGCTACGCGGGATGTATCCACAAAAGGCCACTTTAATATCTCCTTAGCGCCCATTGCCTGGTCCTGTATATTGATAAGCCCTATATTTTTATATATCGACTTGCGCCATTCCCGGCCCTTTGGCGCAGGCGTACCACGGTTATCAATCGAAATATAGATGTAACCATCATCGGCCATGTTGCCCACATATTCGCGGTTGGCAGCGGCTCCGTACGAATCTTTAACCGTTGCACCGGCAGGCTCGCTATACACATAAAAAACAACCGGGTATTTTTTGGTCGAGTCGAAATGGGTTGGTTTTACCATCCAGCCGTCCATCTCAACGCCATCAACCGTTTTTACTTTGAAAAACTCAGGCTTGTTTTTAGCAGCAGTGTTTAAGCTGATAACCGTACCGCTGATGTGTTTATGATCAGGCAGGCTGATCACCTCGTTTTGCGGTGCAGTGTAAATATTTGAGAAACCATGCAGCGCTATTCTGCCATTTGGCGAAATTTCATAATTGTTCGTCCCCGATTCAATTGCTGGTGTAACACGTTCCGCCTTGCTACCGCCTATTTTTACGCGGTAAAGATATTGTTGAGTGGCATTATCAGGAGAAGCCGTAAAATAAATAAAACCGTTTGCTTCATCTATCAGCGATAAGCCTATTACATCATAATTACCCGGCGTAAGCAATTTCTCTTTACCATCCATGCTTATCTTGTACAAATGCCGCCAGCCATCTTTTTCAGTCACCCATAAAAAGCTTTTATCCTTACCCATCCATTCCCATCCCGACGGGTCGCCGCCGTTCCAGCGCTCTTTGATGTCTATCCAGGCTGCATCTGTTTCGCTGTGGATAAGGGCAGCCGTTCCGTTTGAAATATTAGCCACGTATATTTTGCTTTCATCCTGCGCGCGGTTCAATTGCTCCAGTATAATGTAGTTGGAACTTTGTGTCCATTCCATGCGGGGTATGTAATGCTGAATGGGATCGCCAGGTATGTTAAGCCATGTGATTTTGTCGCTGGCCACATCAACCACTGCTAATTTGCACGAGCTTGGGTCTTCGCCGGCAACAGGGTATTCAACAGGCACTGTGTAAGGATAGATTGAATCCGTAGTGTTCAGCATCAGGTAATTTTTGATCTTGCTGGCATCTATCTGCCAGTAGGCTATCGCATGCCCGTCGGGCGACCAACGGAAACCGTCCCGGCAGCCAAATTCTTCTTCATAGGCCCAGTCGAACGTGCCGTTTATCAGCTTTTTTGTGCCGTCGAACGTTAGCTGTTTTACATCGCCAGATGCAAGGTCTTCACAAAAAATATTGTGTTCGCTTACGTACGCTGCCTTTGTGCCATCCGGTGAAAACTTGGCAAACATCAATGAAGAAGCAGGCCTGGCAGCGCCGATTTGCTTAAGCGTTTTTGCCGAAAGGTCATACACCCAATAATCCCCCTTGGTATTATAGCGCCACACACGTTTGGTGTTGGTGAATATCAATATCTTTTTGCCATCGTCAGAAAAGCTAAAGTTTGCCACAGTAAGCGGTTGTTTGCCCGCCGGTGTTAACATATCCAATGTTAAAACAATGGTTTTCTTGCTGCTGTCGCGCGTGTCCAGTTCAACCAGCTGGCCGGCTTGTATCCTGTAATACTGGTAGCCATCGGTTGCCCAATGCGTTTTCTGGCGTTGCGCATAAGCGGCAGTTTGCCATATCAGCATAACGGCTAAAACCCTTAAAAGGGAAAATGGATATTTAAATTGAGTAAGCATATTAAATTAATTAATTTTTAGTTGAACCTGGCTTTACCGCCGTTTTTTTGCGTTAATTTAGTGCTTTTAACAGCAGCAAATCTTTTTATAATGAAAAAATTACTATTGCTATTAGCTGCGGGGCTATTGCTTACTGCTAATCTATTTGCGCAAAATGCCGACCGCAGCAAATTTATCAGCGACAGCCTGCAATTATACATCAATAAAGCGCTTACCGACTGGCGCATTCCTGGTGCGGCCGTGTGTATTGTTAAAGATAATAAAGTGGTGCTAATGCGCGGTTATGGCGTAAAGGAATTAGGCCTGACCGATAAGGTTGATGAAAATACACTGTTCATGATCGGCAGCAATACCAAGGCGTTTACGGCTACCGCACTGGCCATGCTGCAGGCGCAGGGTAAGCTGTCATTAGATGATAAGATAACCAAATATATACCCTCATTCGCGCTGGATAATAAGCCGGCCGGCGAAATGACAACCGTGCGCGACCTGCTTTGCCACCGTATCGGCTTTATGACCTTCCAGGGAGATTTTACTTTTTATAATACCGACCTAACCCGCGAACAGATCATAGCCAAAATGGCGCTGGTAAAGGCAAAATATCCGTTCAGGACTACCTGGGGTTACACCAACTCAGCTTTTTTAACCGCCGGGCAGGTTATTCCGGCCGTAACCAGCCGCTCATGGGAGGCTTATATAAAGGACAATATTTTCGCGCCGCTGGGTATGGGCAATACTATAGCCCTTACCAAACAAATGCCTACCGCGTTTAACCGTACGGCAGCACATACGCTGGTTGATGGCCGCTTAAGTGCTATACCCTATTGCCAGATTGACGGGCTTGCACCTGCGGGCGGTATCAGTTCCAGCGTTAACGACCTGAGCAAATGGGTAATGTGTTTGTTGAATGATGGCAAGGTTGGCAACAAGCAGATTATCCCGCTATCGGCTATACAGGCCACCCGCGAGCCACAGGATGTTGTAGGCACCATCGGCTATTTGAACGGCGAGACGGAATACCAGTTGTATGGTTTAGGCTGGTTTTTAACCTCTTATGCCGGTCACCAAATTGTGATGCATACCGGCGGGGTAAATGGCTATGTATCATCGGTTACGCTGGTACCAAAAGAACACCTGGGCATAATTGTACTTACCAATACCGACCAGAACGAGTTTTTTGAAGCAATAAAATGGGACATAATGGATGCTTATTTTAAAATGCCCTACCATAATTACAATGCGTTTTTCCTTAACAGGTTTAAGGTAAACCAGGATGCCGAAATGGCGCTGGATAAACGCAGGCACGATACCATTGCCATGAACCATCCTGCTGCAATGCCATTGAGCGCTTATGCCGGCAAATACATCAATGAGCTTTATGGAAATATGACAGTAACAGTCGGTGATGCCAACGACCTCGACATGCGCTTTGAGCACCACCCCACAATGTACGCCCACCTGCAGGCACTGGGTGGTAACCGTTTCTATGTTACTTTCTCCGATCCTGAATTAGGCAAGGCGGTTTTTCCGTTTACAGTAAAGAATGGTGCGGTTACCAATGTGCGTGTTAAGGTTGCCGATTTTGTGGAGTACACGCCCTATGATTTTAAGAAGGTGCAATGACATGGTTTATCGTTTCCCATTTTAGCCCGATAACCCTATTTTTGCACTTTAATTTTTTTAAGTGGGAAAAGATAAATTAAGGCGTTTTGCCGAGATAGATACCTTCAGCAATGTTTTTCAACTGGATGCCGGCAAGGAATTGAAAGGCAACTGGGCACATGGGTTTTTTAAAAACGATAACCCGGTTGTGTTGGAGCTGGCCTGCGGCAAAGGCGAGTACTCGGTAAGCCTTGCCCGGATGTTCCCTGGTAAAAACTTCATCGGTATCGATTATAAAGGCAACCGTATATGGCGCGGCGCCAAAACTGCGCTTGAGGAAAATGTAGCCAACGTGGCATTTTTGCGCATACAGATAGAACACATACTCGATTATTTCGCTCCCGGCGAGGTGGACGAGATATGGATCACCTTCCCCGATCCGCAACCCCAGCTCAGTCGTGAAAAAAAGCGTTTGACATCGCCCCGCTTTCTTGAAAAGTATAAGGAAATATTAAATCCCGGCGGCTACATCAACCTTAAAACCGACAACGACGACTTTCATGCTTACACTGCCGAAAAAATAGCCGAACTGGATTTAAACCTGCATATAAAAACAGAAGACCTATATCATTCGTCTTATGCCGATCTGCTGCTGTCGGTAAAAACCTATTACGAAAAGAAATATTTGGCGGTTAATAAAAACATTAACTACATTAAGTTCTCCTTTAAACGATGTTGAGGTAATCTCAGAAATAAAATAAGGAGTTATAATTTGAACCATAAAAGCTCTGTGTTTCTCTGTGGCTTCTTTGCGTTCTCTGTGGTTAAATTTTACCACAGAGGTCACTGAGATGAAAACACAAAGAGCGCAGAGTTAAATATCAGTGGTGCTTTTTAAAGATGACTGCGACAGCTTATAGCATAAAAAATGGATGACATTAATTTCTTCGATAAGGTTTACCAGGTTGCGCGGCTTATACCACCCGGCAGGGTAACTTCGTACGGGGCTATTGCCAATTACCTGGGCACCAGAGGCTCGTCGCGTATGGTGGGCTGGGCTATGCAGGCCTGCGAAAAGGCTAAGCCGCCGGTACCGGCACACCGGGTAGTGAACAGGCAGGGATTACTGACCGCTAAATCCCATTTCGGCGGTGACAGGATGGCACAGATGCTCGAAAGCGAAGGTGTTAAGGTAGAAAACGACCAGGTGCAGGACTTTAAAAATGTTTTCTGGGACCCAAATACCGAGCTGGCGCTATGATGGTTTAGCTTTAGTGCGCAATTTTTTCTCAGGCGGATCGTAAGTAGTAAAGAGCCACAGCACCAGCACTGCCGAGGCAAACCAGGTATAAAATTGAGTGGCGGCAACATTGGTCCTGAAATAGCCGAAACCTATAATAATTAACGCAACGCCAATCACAAGTTCTGCCAAACCATGCAACCCGAAAGGGATAAGTTTTATAATGCCCAGCGGGTAGTTGGTTAAAACAGTCAATAACAGGTAAACAGCAGCCAGGGCATAGGTTACTTTTATTGGTTTGGGCTCCATTGAATAAAGGGTTGGGGATATCAATAAATAAACCACGAACAGGTAATCTATTATCCCGTGGATTTTGGGTGTGATAAATTTCATATAAGGTTTAATTATCGTCACTATTAATCAGGGAGCAGATTTATTTAGCTAAATATACTGCAATAATTCTATTCTGTTTCCGAAAGGATCGATAAATGAAAAGCGCACCCTTCCGGGTATATCAATCTCCTCTTTTATCGGTATGCCATGTTTTTCGAGCAACGCGCGTGCTTCGGCTAAGTCTGTTACTTCAAATGCCGGGTGGCGTTTTGATAGGGGTGTATTATCTTCAACCCCTAAATGCAGCTCTATATCCGCTATTCTATACCAAAGGCCACCGGTTTTTTGCAGTGAAGCCGGCTTGGGAAACTCCTCCAGGCCCAATATACCGGTGTAAAATAACCGCGCCTTGTCTTCGCTTCCCGGCGGGATACATATTTGCACATGGTCAAGCCGTTTAAATTGTATCATGCTATATCTTCGGCAAAAGTAAGCAGGTAATTATTATTGTCGAGTATAGAAAACTCGGTAGCGCCGTAAAATGTTTTTTCGAGACCTTTTACAACGGTTACTTTATCTTTCAGCATTTCGAAGAAATTGATAATATCTTTCAGCTTGATATAAAGTAGTAATGAACCACCGTCTTTTCTGCTTACCTGGGGCAGTTCGTCACCCAAACTTTCAAACGTTTGAAACATGATGGTTACATTGCCGTTGATCATCATTGCCCAAACCATATTCTGGCCATCTTCCGGCACCGACATAATGAGCTGAAAACCTAATTGCTGGTAAAAAGCAATGGTTTGATTGATGTCCTTAACAAAAATGTTGGGTGATAAACTTTCCATGATACACGCTTGTTTTTGATAAAATTTTTAGTAACAACCTCTTAATTATTTATTTTTTAGGTGGTAAGTTTTTGTCAGAATCCGAAATTTTGGATGCGCCAGTTTTGCCTTTAGAAGGGAAGTATGGGCTTTTGATCTGGTCTTCTGTATATATAGAATTTCGCAAAGAAGTAAGCATTTGAACAGATGCTTTTCTTAATTCGACCAATCTTTGATATTTATCAATTTCTTTTTCAATTAAAATTGCGTTATAGCTTTCCAAATTTGACAAGACGAGTAGTTGATGAGCATCTGCAACATCTCGCATGTTAAATCCCTGTAAATGCAATTTAGGATTAGCATCCCTCCATTGTTTAGCCGTATATCCAAAAACAGCTGCGCTCAATAAATCAGCCTCATTTGCATAAACAATCCATTCTTTATCTTTTTCTACATTTAAAGATGGTATTACATGATTTTTTATAGCATCGGTATGTATACTGTAGTTTGCCTTGCTTAAAAATCTCCTGTAATCCCATTCAGAATTTAAACGCCGGTTTTCCTCCTCCTTAAGTCGTTGGTATTCCGTTATTAATAATAATTGAAACTCTGCGCTGATCCACATTCCAAAATGAAAAGCGATATCTTTGTGGGCATAAGTGCCGCCATACCTGCCAGCTTTCGAGGTAATGCATTTAACGTTGCATGTTTCAGTTAAATCTTTTACGCTTATTTTAAATGAGTTACGACCAGCACCAGCGGTAATTATGGCGAATTCGCCATAATTAAAATCGGGATTATTTAACTTTTCCCAAACAGATATATAATCAAGAGTATTTCTGTTTCTTAACCAATCAGTAAGGAAAAATTCCCCGTCTTTCGATTTTAACATATCTGTAAGACAAATAAAATCTTTTCCCGACTCGTTAATAACAGATATTTCTACGTTATTAACTGTTAATTTGCTCATCGTAAATACTAAGTTTATAATAGCTTGAATGTGTAGTAAATTTACGAATATTTTTAGTATTTTATATTGAATACTAATTCATTCACTCAAAAACTATCCCTATGGGAAAACTGATCGACGACTTTGAAGCGTATCGCACCAAAATGAACAACCGCATAATGGAGACATCAAACACCAATATCAAACGGTTTTTTGCGCTGGATACCACTACTTATGCCGATGGTGCGCTCGACGTAAAAACAAAGGAAATGCTTGGCCTGGTTGCCTCGATGGTTTTGCGCTGCGACGACTGTATCAAATATCATTTAGGCAAATGCCAGGAGGCCGGCGTAAATAACGATGAAATCAACGAGGTGTTTATGATAGCCAATTTGGTAGGCGGTTCCATCGTTATTCCGCATTACCGTCGCGCGGTTGAGTATTGGGATGAACTAAACGGCGTTTCACAATAATGCGGTAATTTTAAAAACCTTTTGTCGCAATTAATCATTACTTAAATAGTATTAAGCATTGATTATGAAAAAGCATTCCACCCATAAATTGCTGGGCAGTTACCACAGCAAGAAAATAGAAACCGCTCCTGTTGATATTGATAAGAATGAGGTTATAGTCGTAACCATCCGCCTGCGGCGCAAAAAAGAATTGCCGCAGAAAGCATTTAACGGGCAGATACTTTCAAGGGAAACGTATGAAAGCGAGTACGCCGCCTCGCAGGAAGATGTGGAAGCGGTTGAAGCATTTTTAAAATCACATAACCTTACTACGATTGAAGTTAACCTGGCACGTAGAAGCATCATAACAAAAGGCAAGCTGAGCGATTTTGAAAGCGCTTTCGGCGTCACACTTGAAGGACACACAGCCAACAACACTAATTTTCGGGTTTTAACGGATGATGTGAGTATCCCCATATCACTAAAAGATATTATTACCGGCGTGTTCGGGTTGGATAACCGCCCCATCGCACGGCCTATGTTCCAGGTAGCTAAAAAGGACGGACAATTTATTTCTCATGCCGAGTCGCCGCAATCTTTTACGCCGAATGAACTGACAAAAATATATGGTTTCCCGCAAGGCGTGACCGGTGCAGGACAATGTATTGCGCTCGTTGAACTGGGCGGAGGTTTTCGTACGAAAGATATAAGTAATTATTTTAAGGGCCTTCATGTAACAGCACCGGACGTAATTGCTGTTTCGGTTAATGGCGGCAAGAACAGTCCTTCCAACCCTAATGGCACCGATGGCGAGGTAATGCTGGATATTGAAGTGGCCGGTTCTGTTGCACCCGGTGCAAAAATTGCCGTTTATTTCGCTACAAATACCGATCAGGGCTTTCTGGATGCGATAACGCAAGCCATTCATGATACAGATAATACGCCATCTGTAATTTCCATTAGCTGGGGTTCGGCGGAAGTGAACTGGACTCAGCAGGCAATGGACAATTTTAACGAATCGTTTAAAACGGCTGCTGCTTTGGGCGTGAGCATTTGTATTGCTGCGGGCGATAGCGGTTCGAGCGATGGTGAAACTGATGGTAAGGTGCATGTAGATTTCCCGGCATCAAGTCCTTATGCATTGGCTTGCGGTGGCACCAGCTTAAAGACCAACAATAACAAGATCGTTTCTGAAACCGTGTGGCACGATTCGTCAACTTCGGCAACGGGCGGCGGTGTGAGTACTTATTTTGCCTTGCCCGATTATCAAACCAATGCCAATGTTCCGCTGGAGTTTGACACTCAATTTAAAGGCCGTGGCGTACCTGATGTTGCCGGCAATGCCGACCCCGATACGGGCTATAATGTACTGGTGGATGGTCAGCAAATGGTGATCGGCGGCACTAGCGCAGTTGCCCCGTTAATGGCAGGGTTGATCGCACTGATAAATGAGCAATCGGGCAAACCCGCTGGTTATATCCACCCGCAGTTGTATGCTGCGCCTGGCTTGTGCCGCGACATTATCAGTGGAAATAATAAAACCACATCGGCCGATACCGGCTACACGGCAGGCCCCGGATGGGATGCCTGTACGGGCTGGGGGGTGATGTCAAAATTAAGCTAAACTGCGGGTAGTTCATGGTTCATAGATCATAGTTCATAGCTAGGGTTGTTGTCAAAATCAAGCCGACTTCAGGATTTATTTTACTTTTTATATTAACCTGCTTATATTTAGGGTATTGAACGGCATATAACCTGCCGGTGTCATCATCCTAAATTCGAAAGCAATGAACAATAGTACCTGGACAGCCATCGGCAAAGTGTTTTTTGCCCTGGCCATTTTATCCATCGGGATAGTTCACCTCGTAACTCATAATTTCCCAACAGGTTTATTGCCGGTGCCGAAAGACCTGTATTTCAGGCCTGTATTGGTTTATGTAAGCGGTATCGGCCTTATATTGTCGGGCTTGCTCATCCTGAGCAATAAATTTATGAAGGCCGGCGCATGGCTGGCATTTGCTATATGGCTCATCTTTTTGCTGGTGCTGCACCTGCCCATTCTTATACACACCTACAAAAAAGCCGATGAGTGGACTCCCCTTTTTGAAGATGTTATGCTGCTTTGCGGTGCAATGATTCTGATAGATGTTTCGCGCACGGCTAAAAAAAGCGGCTTGAAATTTACGGCAATAGCCCGTTACCTTTTCGCGGCGGCCATGATCGTATTTGCGGTATTACATTTTATTTATGCCGGTTTTATTGCTACACTCATCACATCATGGATACCGTTTAAACTGTTCTGGGCTTATTTTGTTGGTACGGCATTTTTGGCGGTAGCTGTAAGTATTATTACAAGGCAATTGGTGAGCGTGGCAACCATAGCGCTGGGCGTTATATTCCTGCTTTGGTTTTTCATCCTGCACTTACCTCGTGTTATGGCGCAAATACATACCGAGCCCGAGTGGACAAGCCTCTTTGTGGTGCTGGCATCAAGCGGTGAGGCATTTTTAATAGCCGGCTCAACAGCTGTTAAGCAATCAAGACGCCGTTAAATCATCGAATTATAGCAACATAGCCGCTTAGCTTTGGCAGATTATTGCCCAGGTCGATCACATAATAATATGTACCTGAAGATAACTGGTTACCCCGAAGTGTGCCATCCCAGGGCTTGGTATAACCTTTGGAATGAAATATCAGTGTGCCATACCTCGTATAAATATCAACCAGGCAATTCGGGTAACCGACAAGCGCTTCAATATTCCATTGGTCGTTAATACCGTCGTTATTGGGGCTAAACGCAGTCGGGATAGTTATGTTTAATGATGGGTAAACCGTCATAGTAATCTGGTTGCTTATTACCGTTATGGTACAGCCGTTGCTTGCAGTGGCCGTGCAGGTTATTACATCGCCATTTTTTAAAGTATTGCTGATAAATGTGGGGCTGTTTGTACCAACAGCGGTGTTGTTTATCATCCATTGGTAGGTTTGCGGCGTACCATTATTTACTGTTGCCGTAAAGCTGACCAACGCACCTGAATAAATAGTATTAGTAGATGAAGTGATATTAACCGTTATAGGCTTTGCAGTTATACTCACAGCAATGGGCGTTGATGTTGCGTACAGCGTAGTAAGGCATTTGCCGCCCTGGTTGGTAAGGTTACAGGTAACTACGTCGCCGTCATTAAAACAGCCGGCAGTGTACGTTGGGATATTGGTGCCCACATTTATATTATTTACCTGCCATTGATAGATCGGATCGGTACCACCGTTGGTGATAGTTGCAGTAAAGGTGATAGTTGTGGTCGGCGCAACCGGGCCGGAAGCCGAAGATTGTATGCTGATGGTGGGTGTAACGTATGGATCTGCGGTAAGGCTGGCGTTATTTGAAACCACCGGGCCGGCAGTACAATCGCTGTTATTGGTCAAGGTACAATTTATGATGTCGCCAGTTTGCAGGGCGCTGCTGGTAAACGAATTTGTATTGGTACCTGCCGGCAGCCCGTTCACTTTCCATTGATAAGTAGGATTAACGCCTGCATTTGTCACCGTTGTGGTGTAGGTAACGGATAAACCTTCGCACGAGCCAAAAGCCGACGGATTAACTGTAATAGTCGGAACAACCGGCTGCGCAACGGTTAAGGACTGCGTTTGGGTTGAAACACCGTCATTAGCGGTAATGGTTGTTGTGCCCGGCCCGATTATATGAATATTGCCGCTAACAATAGTGGCAACAGCGGTGTTGCTGCTGGCATAAGTATAAGTGCCTGTACCGCCGGAAGCATCGGGGGCAAAGTCGGCATCACAAATAGTTTTACCGGGTATTGCCGCAAGTGTGAGGGCGCTAATCACACTAATGTTCACAATCGTAACACTGCTGCCGGCAGTATTGTAAGCTGTAACTGTATAATCTGTTGCCGGCGAGGTTGCGGTCGGCGTACCGCTAATAATGCCGGTGGTTTGGTCGAATGTTAAACCTGCAGGCAATGGTTTGTCGATGGTATAACCGGTGAGGCATATTTTGCGTATAGTATTGTTGCCTAAATCTGTAATATACAAAAAGCCTGACGTATTGTAATTTAACCCATAGGCCAGGTTAAAGCTGGCAGCTGTGCCTATCCCATCGCTTGATCCGGGATTTCCCGTTCCGGCAAGCGTGGTTACATTGCCCTGGGCGTCCACTTTCCTGAGTAGATAGTTGTGGACATCGGCCAGGTAGGTATTCCCTGCAGCATCTAAAGCTATGCCACCCGGGCCATTGAAAGTTGCGGTTGTAACTGTTCCGTTTTGGTTGCCTGTTGCGCCTGTGCCTGCAAATGTTGAGACAACAGCGCCCGGCGTTATCTTTCTTACTTTGTTACTTTTGCTGTCGCCGATATACATATTGCCGGCAGCGTCAAAGACTACGCTGTTGGGGTCATTAAAGCTCGCTTGTGCCCCGGCGCCATCGGTGTCGCCGGCAGCACCCGTGCCTGCGAATGTTGAAACTACAGCATCGGGCGTTATTTTGCGGATCATGTTGTTTTGCGAATCTGCAACATACAAGTTCCCTGCGGCATCGCGCCCAATTCCATACGGGTAATAAAAGCCTGCGCTTAGGCCGGGGCCGTTGCTAAAACTTTTGCTTCCGTTTCCCGCAAAAGTTGAAGCCACACCCGCAGCGGTTACCAGGTTAATGCTATTACTGGCTGCATCGGCAACATATAGATTGTCGGAAGGGTCTATAATTATATCATTGGGCTGACCAAAGCCTATTGCAAAGGTTGTTACTACACCAGCCGGCGTAACTTTCCTTATCATGCCATTATCCCTGTCGGCAACATATAAATTTCCGGTTGCCGGATCCTGGCAAAGCCGGGTAGGATGGTCAAAGGCCGCATTGGTCCCGGTGCCGTCGCTGTATCCTTCCGCGCCGCTGCCAACAAAAGTAGTAACCTGCGCGTAAATTGTAGCCGGCACTGCGCCGCCCGTATTTTGGGGCGATAATGGTGTTATAGCAGTATTAACCGAATATACCTTTGGCGTTTGATAACTGATATTTGGCGGTGAAGAAGCAGGCGTCAGCACAACGTTGTTAACGGTAATATTTACAATAGTGCTGCTGCTGCCGTATAAATTATAAGCGGTAATGGTATAGTTAGTTGATGGCGATGCGGCTGTGGGGGTACCGCTGATAGTGCCTGTTGTTTGGTCGAATGATAACCCTGCCGGTAGGGGTTTGTCAATATCATAACCGGTTAATGAAATTTTGCGAATGGCTGAATTTCCATCATCTGATACATAAAGATTGCCAATTTTATCCGCTGCTATGCCGAATGTCTGATCGAACATGGCAGTATACCGGCTGCCATCGGCAAAACCGTGGGTGCCCTGTATGCCCGCAAGCGCGGTAACATTGCCTGAAGGGTCGATCTTGCGGATGAGATAATTAAATGAATCCGAAACATACATATTGCCCAACTGGTCGATAGCAACATTGGCCGGGTAATTAAACAGGGCTGCGCTACCCGTTCCGTTGGCAAAGCCTTTTGTGCCGTTCCCGGCTATGGTGGTAACAGCGCTGTCCGGCGTCATTGCCCTGATGGCGTCATTGCCCACATCACAAATAATAAGATTGCCTGAACCATCAATGGTTATACCACCCGGATTGTAAAATCGTGCCGCAGGCCCTGTCCCATCCTGGAAACCATAAGTTGCGAGGCCTGCTACAGTATGAACGGTGCCATCAGGGCCAACACGGCGTATTTCATGGCTGGCATAGTCTGTCACATATAAATTGCCCAGGTTATCAAGCACCAGGTCGTTTGGGAAATCAAACCTGGCATATTGTTTACCGTCTATATTACCTGTGGCGCCGCTGCCGGCAAGCGTAGTTACTCCGCCGGTTGGTGTTATTTCGCGGATAAGCTGGTTACCCGAATCAGCCACATATACAAATCCGTTGGCATCAACCGTTACCCCGTTTGGGTTGGTAAATGTGGCATTTATACCAGTGGCGTTGTTTGCCCCCGTTGCGCCGCTACCTGCAAAGGTAGTAACCCGGCCCTGGGGGGTTATCATTCTTATTTTGTTATTACCTTCGTCGGCAATATACAGGTTGCCCTGTTTGTCAATAGCTATGGCCCTTGGCCCGTTAAACTGTGCAGCTGAGCCCTGCCCGTCGGCCAAACCCACTGTTCCGTTGCCTGCAAACGTGCTCACCTGCCCATAAGCAGTCGCAGGCACCACACCGCCTGTATTTTTTGGCAGTAAAGGCGTAATAGCCGTATTCGTGCTGTAAACCTGCGGATTTTGATAGCTGATATTTGGCGCCTGGGCATAAAGCCGGCAGCAAATGCAAAGCCATACGCTGCAAAGCAAACCAATGCCTTTTAACATCCTACCCGAAAAACAACCGAAACTTAAATTTAACATCAGTACTGCGACTTACCGCGCTATCAAAATTAATTTATTTTATTAAATATCACATTTGCCGAAGATATTCATTTACAGGGTAAAGGTTATATTTGCCTGTACGCTCAATTATCATCTATCACCATGAAAAAACTTTTTACCCTATTATTACTTTGTAGCAGCACAGTAGTTTTTGCACAATCGACCTTTGGCCCGCAAACACACCAGTTTACTATAAAAGGACTGGTTGCCAAAGAGTCGGTTATCACGATGGATTCCCTCAACAGCTACCCACTTAAAGAGATCGGCGATATAAAAGTAACCGATCATACCGGCGCTTTTAAGCATGCCGATGAAAAACTGAAAGGCGTTTTGCTGAAAGATATCCTCAACCATTCCACCTGGGCAATTGCCGGCGGCCCGCATTTTTTCAGCAGCCTATATTTCAGCTGCATCGGCTCCGATGGCTACGTAGTGGTTTATTCATGGAATGAGCTGTTCAATACACCGGTAGGTGATAACGTTTACATCATACTGGAAAAGAACGGTGTAAAAACCGATAGTCTGAAAGAGAGCATCCAAATGACCTCCATGACGGATTATAAAACCGGCCGCCGCTACTTGCATAATTTGGATAGGATAGTTGTGGGCCAGGCAACAGCGAAGTAAAATTTTCATAAAATTGGATTTTCGAGACTAAAAATACGGCGCTGACATTATTTTGTCAGTGTAGCTTTTGTAGTCGGCGTATACTTGTATTTGTAGCTACAACGCTACAACCATTATCAGTGCTCAATTAAAATAAATTCATTAAGTGATTGATTTGTAATTAATTATAATTTTTATCGGGGTTTGCCGACTATTGTTGTTAATAAGGCGTATAAACTGCCAAAAAAGAGAAAAAATTGCTGAAAATCAGTAAAAATTAGCTTTTCCCAAATCAATAAAATCTGTTAAATCCAGGTTCTCCAACTCCTGCAAATTATGGCTTACAATAAATGCAGTACTGGCCAATTCGCTAAAAAGTTGCTTCAATTCTACAATTAACTCCAATTTCATTTGCTTATCCAGTGCCGAAAAAGGCTCGTCCATCAATAATATTTGTGGTTTGATGGCCAGTGCCCGCAGGATAGCCAGCCGCTGCTGCTGCCCGCCCGAAAGGTATTCGGGTTTGTGGGTGCTTAAGGTTTCCAGTTTGCCAATATGCAATAAACGCTGTATCCATTCTTTGTCATTGGTCGCATATTCTAAATGCTGCTGAACATTCAGGTTCGGGAATAGCGCGTAATCCTGGAAAACAAAGCCTGTTTTTCTTTTTTGCGGCGATAGGGAGATTTTGGCGGAAGTATCGAGCCACAGCACATCATCAACTTTGATTATCCCTTTTTCGGGCTGTATCAAACCGGCAATTATCTTTAAAAAGGTAGTTTTCCCAATCCCGGATGGGCCATGTATTTGAATAATACCGCCGGTAGCAAAATCCCGTTTCACTTTTAGCCATTGCTGCCCGCCATAGCCTTTCAGTTTTTTTTCTATGTCGATGCTGATCATTCCAACGGGCTTTTGGTTTGTGTTTTATTGTAGATGAACACCGACATCACCATCATAAAAGTAATGCCGAAAAGAATGAGTGAATAAGTATTGGCCGAAGCGTAATCCATATTCTCAACCGAATCATAAACGGCTATGGAGGCCACACGCGTGATGCCGGGGATATTACCGCCGATCATGAGCACCACGCCAAACTCGCCCAACGTATGCGCGAAAGTGAGTACTATTGCGGTGAATAGCGAAGGCTTGATATTGGGCAGCAGCACATACCTGAAAGTTTGCCATTCTGTTTTGCCCAGCGTGTATGATGCCTGCGCCAGCGATTTTGGCAACTGCTGCAGGGCCGACCTTACCGGCCCGATCATAAACGGCATGCTGTAAATAACCGATGCCAGCACCAGGCCCTGGAACGAAAAAACAAACTGTATGTTAAAAGTTTCTAGCAGCCATTTGCCCACACCATGCTGCGGGCTGAAAGCCACCAGCAGGTAAAACCCCAAAACCGATGGTGGCAAAACCAGCGGCATAGTAATAAGCGCCTCCAGTACAAGTTTGATGAACGACCGTCCTCGCGACAACCACCAGGCCAGCGGCAAGCCGATGATGAGCAACATCAGTGTAGTAGTGCCTGCCAATTTTAACGTAAGCCAGATGGGGGAAAGATCCATTAATGGATGATCGGATTAATCAACAATATAGCCATATTCTTTAAATATCTTTTTTGCTTCGGGGCTTAATATGTACTGGTAAAATTTTTCGGCGTTAGCATCGCCTGCCGCGTGTTTCAATATTACCATGCCCTGCTCAATAGGCGAATAGGTTTTAGGGTCTATAACTTTATAATACAATGTGGTTTTTCCCTCCAAATCTTTTACCAGCGCCTGGGTGGTAAAGCCCACATCAACCGTACCGGTGGTGATATACGTATTTACCTGTGCTATGCTTTCGCCGTAAACTATTTTGCTGTGTATTTCGCTCAAAACGCCTTTTTTGGTCAGCGATTCTACTGCCGCTTTGCCATAAGGCGCGATCTGCGGGTTGGCAATGGCTACTTTTTTTACCGCTGGTGTTAGCAATATCCTTTCCCAATTATCAAAACCGATATTTTTTGTACTGCAAATAATTAGGCTGCCCGATGCATACACTACCGGTTTGCCGGTTGTAAAACCTTCGGTGAAAAGCGTTTGCGGGAAGGTCATATCTGCCGAAAGAAAAACATCAAACGGTGCGCCATTGCGGATCTGCGCCACCAGGTTGCCCGACGAACCAACGATCGGGTCGATACCAATGCCGGTCCGTTTGGTAAAATCGGCGCCTAAAACTTTAATGATGCCTTGTAAATTAGCGGCAGTAGCCACCTTTATATTTTGCGCAAAGGATGAAGAAAAAATGAAGAGCAAGGCAACAGTTGCCAATATTTTGCCCTTCGATAATATGGTATTTTTCATAATGGAGTATAAAAATAGCTTAAAAACAAATATAATACAGGGTTAATATTTCATTCATAAGTAAATAACACATTTGCAACATTTATGTTACCAGCTAAACTCATAAACAAATTCTTCGTCAATTTGTAGTTGGTTTACAATAGTTTAAAAATAAACTTGTGCAAAAAAAAGCATTATATGGCCTTTTCTGTTTAGCGGTTTTGCTGTTTATAGCAAAGCCCTTCATAGGTTTTGCCGTGGTTTCAGGCGGCAGCACAAATATAACTTCAAACAGCATACTGGTTAAATCTTTCGCAAAGCGCAAACCCGAAGACCTGCGCGATGCCGAAACACGCAAAGCCGCCCTGCGTGTAATGCTCATGCAGCCACCAGTGAAACAACTATTCCCTATTACCTTTTTACTGGGCATTTTGTTCCCGTTATTATTCAGGAGCAAACCAGCTATTACCAATGGCTTTTTAAGCCAAATCAACTATAGCCTTATCCCGGCTGCACATCCTTACCTGCTTGCAGGTAAGCTCATCATTTGATCTTTTTTCTCTTTTCGCTAACGCGAACAACTTTTTGATGGAATTGGCCTGAAGGGCAAATCCCATCCCATTATTTATTTCAATTAATTTTTAAAGATCAATGTTAAGTTTAAAAAAATGCCTGTGCATTTTGCTGTTGCTGGTATCGGCAGCGGCCAGTGCCCAGCAGTCAGTTACATTACGACAAATATTAAGCAGCACCGACCAGCGCGCGCCGCAGCTGATCACCGACTCGGCTGCTATAAAAATACGGCAGGCGCAGGCCGACGAGGTGCACGATGCCTGGCTGCCAAACCTTAAATTAAGCTACCAGGCCGATGAAGGCACAAGCAATAACGTTATCGGCGCTTATTTCGGCTTTGGTATGGTGCCATCGAGTTCCAGCGGGGTGCATTCAACCAATCTTACTACGGCGGCATCATATAACCTCGGTATTGCCGCGTTCGATTGGGAAGTGTACAATTTCGGCGCGTATGGTGCTGCCAATAAAGTAGCCAACGCCAATGTGACCGTTGAGCAGAACAACTTTGCCGAATCGAAGTACGTGCTGCAGAGTTATACCATCGGTACCTACCTGCAGTTGCTGCGTTTGCAGGAATTATTAACCATACAGGCCAGGGATATTCAACGCAATTTGCAGATCAGAAACTCCATCGAATCGCTGGCTAAAAGCGGCGTAAGGCCGGGTGTAGATACCAGCATTGCCGAAGCCGAATTGTCAAAGTCGAGACTGAATTATATCGAAGTTGCCGACCAGTTAAAGCAGGTACAGTTACAGCTTTCATCGGTAACCGGTATGCCATATCAAACCATAATTGCCGATACCACGACCTCCGATCAGTTGATCGATCAGCCGGTGGCGCTGTTTGGATTAGATACCGCTAACCATCCGCTCATCAACTACTACAAGTCGGTTTATCAGACCAACCTGTTGCAGGAAGATGCAGTAAAAAAGCAATACAATCCTAAAATTTCACTGGAAGGGGCCGCCTGGGACAGGGGATCGAGCATTAATTCTGCCGGCCAGTATGGCAGCTTTGGCAGCGGCTTTGCCTTCGACCGGGATAACTATTTGGTTGGTGTAGGTATATCCTATAACCTGTTCGATCTTCGCCGCAGGCACCTCAAGCTCAATACCCAAAAAGCGGCAACAGATTACGCGGCACGGAAATTACAGGAGCAGCAGCAATTACTGGCCGTAAGCGCCAACCAGGCCGAAGTGGAGTTAACTACCGCGCAGCAGCGGCTTAAGGAAATACCGGATGAGCTGAGAGCTGCCAGCAGCGGTTACCGGCAAAAGCTGTCGCTTTACCGCAGCGGGCTTACCGATATACTGGAACTAAGCCAGGCGCTCGATATTTTGTACCGAGCCGAAACCGACGAGGCGCAGGCAAAATATGATTACGCCGATGCGCTGTTCCAAAAAGCCATCACAGGCAACCAACTTAACCAGGTATTAAACATTTTAAAATAGATCAATTATGTCAATGGTCACATCCGCGCTAAAAAGGCCTATCACCGTAGTGGTGATCACCATGAGCCTTTTGATATTCGCGGTGCTAAGTGCAATGAATATACCGATAGATATATTTCCGCAGCTCAACCTGCCTACCATATATGTTATCGAATCGTACGGCGGCATGTCGCCGCAGCAAATGGAGGGCTTTTTTGCCACCGGTTTGCAAAACCAGTTTTTGTATGTAGATGGTGTAAAAAACATCAGCAGTAAAAGCATACAGGGCTTAACCATTATTAAAATATCCTTTTACGAAAGCACCAACATGGCCGAAGCCTCTGCCGAAGTGGCTTTGCAGGTTAATCGTGCGCAGGGCTTCTTCCCGCCGGGTGCATTGCCGCCGCAGGTTATCCGGTATGATGCATCATCGCTGCCGGTTGGTGAATTGGTATTGGATAGTAAAAACGAAAGCCTGAAAGATATTTATGACCTGGCAGCAACCCGCATCAGGCCGATGTTCGCCACCATTCCTGGTTTGTCGGCACCGCCGCCTTTCGGCTCAAACGCGCGTTCGATCATTTTAAGCGTCGATCCCGACAAGCTGCGCAGCTATAATCTTACCCCTGACGAGGTAGTGGATGCTTTGGCGAAGTTTAACGTAATGGCGCCATCCGGCGATTTGAGGATAGGGAACATGATGTACCTCACCACCATGAACTCGCTCATCAAAAATTCTGAAAGTTTTGGCAACATCCCGGTATTGACCAAAAATGGTGTGCCGATATATGTTAAAGATATAGCGCGGGTAACCGATGCGGCGGATATTACGGTGGACTATGCGCTCATCAACGGTAAGCGCTCGGTTTATATCCCGGTGGTTAAAACCGCTTCAGCATCTACCTGGAGCGTTGTGAAGGCGTTAAAAGCAAAGCTGCCCGAAATGCAAAACCTGCTGCCAAACGATATAAAAATATCCTATGAGTTCGACCAGTCGGTTTTTGTGGTGAACGCGGTAAAAAGTTTGATGACCGAGGGCGGCCTCGGCGCGCTGCTCACCGGTTTAATGGTGCTGCTATTCCTGCGCGATTGGCGCAGCAGTTTGATAGTGGTGATCACTATTCCGGTTTCTATTTTAATAGGTGTGCTGTTGCTCAGCCTGTTCGGGCAAACCATCAACATCATGACTTTGAGCGGGCTGGCGCTGGCAATAGGCATTTTGGTTGACCAGGCGACGGTAACCATCGAAAACATCCACCAGCATTTGGAAATGGGCAAGTCGAAACGGAAAGCCATTTACGATGCCTGCGAGGAAATATCCTTTCCATTACTGCTCATTTTGCTGTGTATCCTGGCGGTTTTCGCGCCGTCCTTTATGATGAAAGGCGTACCGAAAGCGATGTTTTTGCCGCTTTCGATGTCCATCGGCCTCACCATGATCGTTTCTTACGTGTTGGCGCAAACACTGGTGCCTATCATGAGCAACTGGCTAATTAAGGCCGAACGCTACCAGCACTACGAACACGGTAAAGCACATTCACACGCTGGCGAAGATCTTGATATGCCGGAGGAAGAACAGGTAAATATGCACAGGCAGGAAGAAGTAGATCATCCGGAAAAAAACGACTTTTTTGAGAAGGTAAAATCCCGGTTCATCAATATCCTAAACCGGCTAATGCCTAACCGTAAACTTTATATCACCATTTACTTAATTGGGGTGATCGGGTTGGCGGCAGTTGGCTTTGTGGTGATAGGTAAGGATATGATGCCCAAACTGAATAACGGTCAGTTCCAGGTGCGTTTAGACGAACCGCAAGGCACCCGCCTTGAAGTGACCGAGGCCAAGGTTAAACAGGTGCTGGATATCATAGACAAAACAGTGAACCATCATGTGAAGATCACATCCTGCTATATCGGGTTGGTGCCGAGCAGTTTTGGCAGCAGTAACCTGTATGTGTTCAATACCGGCACACACGAAGCTGTTTTGCAGGTGAATTTGGACGAGGATTATAAAGTGAATATGGACGAATTGAAGGATGCCTTGCGCAAAAACATAGCGCATGAGCTGCCCGAAATGACCATCAGCTTTCAACCCATCGACATGACGGAGAAAATCATGAGCCAGGGCGCCAATACGCCTATCGAGGTGCAGGTAGCCGGGAAGGATATGCAGCAGATAAAGGGTTATGCCGACCAGGTATTGGCCAAACTGAAACAGATACCTTACCTGCGCGATGTACAGATAAACCAGCCGCTGGATTACCCGGTAATTGCTATCTCGCTCGACCGTTTGAAGGTTTCGCAGCTGGGTTTAAATGTGAGCGATATCGCTCGTTCGGTTACGGCGAGCACATCATCAAGCCGTTTCACGCTGAAAAACCTGTGGCTGGATGAGAATAACTCGTACACCTACCAGGTGCAGGCGGAGATCCCCGAATATGTGATGAACTCGATGGATGAGTTGAAAGAAATTCCGCTGGTAAAAGGCCAGAGCAGCCCTACACTGGCCGATGTAGCTACGTTTAAATTAACTACCGCCCCGGCAGAATATGACCGTACCGGCCCGCGGCGTTTTATTACCGTAAGCGCCAACATCTACAAAAAAGATCTCGGCGCGGCAACAACAGCCGTTCAAAAAGCGGTAAAATCAGTAGGTACGCCGCCGAAAGGTTTGGTGGCCACGATAGAAGGTATGTCGAACCTGTTGACCGATACCCTGAGTAGTTTGCAAAATGGTTTGGCGTTTGCCATCCTGGTTATCTTCCTGTTATTGGCCGCCAATTATCAGTCGTTTAAACTGGCGCTTACGGTATTGGTCACCATCCCGGCGGTAATTTTAGGGTCGATAACCGCTTTGTTGCTTTGCGGCTCAACGCTTAACCTGCAATCGTATATGGGTATGATCATGTCTACGGGCGTATCGGTAGCCAACGCCATCTTGATCGTAACGAACGGTGAAAGTTTGCGGCTCGAATTTAAGGATGCGACAAAAGCAGCCATTACCAGCGCATCCATCAGGCTAAGGCCGATATTGATGACCAGTATGGCCATGATAGCGGGTATGATCCCAATGGCATCGGGCTTAGGTGAGGCCGGCGAGCAATCGGCGCCGCTTGGTCGCGCGGTTATCGGTGGGCTGTTTGCCTCAACCCTTGCGGCATTGTTCATACTGCCGATGGTGTTTGCCTGGGTACAAAACAAAACTACCTACGACGAGCCATCGCTAATGCCGACAGAAGAAGACAATATAGAATCAAGAGACAAGATGCAAGAATCAAGAATATAGGAATAAGAATGAGATCATGAGTTTTTTTGATTCTTGTATCTCACTTCTCTTTTAAAAATACATTTTAAAAAACACATCATGAAATATAAATATTGGTTATTAACCATCATACCCTTGCTGCTTACCGCTTGTGGCGGCAATCAAAAACCGGTCGACCTTACGGGTGATTCGGTTAAAACTACAGCTAAATATAATTTGGGCACAGTGACTGAAAAAGCCTTGTCCAGCTCGGCACAGTTGCCGGGCCAGTTGGTGCCTTTTAATGAAGTAAACCTTTTCCCAAAAGTGAACGGGTTTATAAAAGAGCTTTATGCCGACCGTGGCTCCATAGTTAAAAAAGGCCAGCTACTGGCTGTACTTGAAGCGCCGGAAATTGAGGCCCAGGTAGCTGCGGCCAATTCGCGCTATTTACAGGCGAAAGAAAATGCTACCGCCAGCCAGGAAAAATACCAGATGCTTACCGAAGCTGCTAAAGAGCCCGGTTCGGTATCGCCGTTGGATTTAAACAACGCCAGCGCCAAAATGAAAGCCGATCAATCGTTAACCGCAGCTGAATACTCCAACCTGCAATCGGCCAAAGTAATGCAGGATTACCTGCGCATTTACGCGCCGTTTGATGGCATGATCATCGAACGTAACGTATCGCCGGGTGCGCTGGTAGCGCCGGGCAAGGCCACAGACCAGCCGATGTTCATTTTGCAGGATATTAATAAAATGCGCCTTACCGTAAACATACCTGAGGATTATGTAGATAAGGTCGACCTTACCCAGCAGGTTACTTTCACCTTTAACGCTATGCCGGGGAAACAATATACAGATAAGATCAGCCGTTCGGCCAACTCCCTGGGCAGCATGCAGCAGGAAGCTATTGAAATAGATGTGCTAAACCCCAACGGGCAATTAAAACCCGGCATGTACGCCGAGGTGAATATACCGATGCTTTCAGGTGCAAAATCACTCTTGGTGCCTAACAGCGCCATCATTCGTTCAACCGAGCATGAATATGTGATCACGGAAGACAAAGGCACAGCCAACCTTGTGAATATAAAAGAAGGTTTAGCAAGCAATGACTCGACTGAGGTTTTTGGTGATCTGAAACCGGGCGATAAAATAGTACTTCGCGGAAACGATGAAATAAAACAGGGTGACCCTGTTCAATAAAGATACTCCATGTTTCAGGAGCGTGTGTTTAACTGAAGCTGAGCGGCCCGCAAGGGCCGCTTGGTTTTTTGTGAGTATTGTGATTTATTTTGAAAAGGGGTATATTTGATAAAAAAGGATAAGGAAATGGTTATAGAACGGACCGAACAAGGGATTTTGATAAAAACCACTGCCCCCGTCAATATGAAAGCGGTACAAAAAATAATAGATTATTTTAACGTACTTGAAATTACCTCACGCGCAAAAGGAACTGAGGAGCAGGCCGCAGAGCTAGCCGATGAAGTTGATAAAAAATGGTGGGCTGAAAACAAGCACCGTTTTCTTTAATGATATTTGTTGTTGATACAAACATCCTGTTTAGCGCCTGCCTTACTCCGGCTGGCCGAATATTCGATATACTCTTTAATGCTCCGCCATCTGTCCAGTTAATAAGTGGTCATTATGCAATTAAAGAATTGTCGTTGCATAAAGGGAAACTTATCAAATTATCAGGGCATACTGATGAAAAAATGGATGTGCTTATGGGTTCGATATTAAAACAAATTGATTTTTTCGATGAAGCGATGGTTGAAAAAATATATTGGGAGGAGGCCGACCTGTTAACAAGAAATGTCGATAGTAAGGATATTAGCTTTGTAGCCCTTGCACTTCAAACCGGCGGCAAACTCTGGACTGGCGATAAAAAGCTTGCGACGCATTTAAAGTTAATGGGATTCGATGGCGTTGTTAATACAGCGGAATTATTCGATCTACTAAACATTAATTAAGATTTTAAGGCAACTGCACAACCCTGATTATCGTGTAACAGGTAAAATCTTCAAACAAAATAATCTTAATATTGTACTTAAAATCAACTCCCTCACCATGAAAACGATGATGAAAAGAACTTTACTTGTCTTGGTATTTATTTCGGTAAGCGCAATGGCATTTGGCCAAAGCAAAATGGCCTGCTGCAAGCAATCCGCTACCCAGAAATTCGCCATGCTGGCATCAAACAAAAAGTTTGTAATGTCGCATGCCAAACCAAAGCCGTTTCATTTCCAGACGACAATCGGCAAGCCGATAACTTATCCTACACCTGATGGTCGTACGGCAGATGCCTTTGAGTTCAAAGCGAAAAATCCTACCGAAAATTATATTTTGGTAATACACGAATATTTCGGGCTGAACGATTACGTGAAGAAGGAGTCGGAAGAGATCTATAACGACCTGGGTAATGTGAACATCATCGACCTTGACCTGTACGATGGCAAAGTAACCGATGACCGTGCCGAAGCCGGCAAACTGATGCAAGCCGTAAAAGACGACCGTGCCCAGGCCATTATAAAAGGCGCGATAGCGTACGCAGGCCCTAAAGCGCATATTGCTACTTTGGGTTGGTGCTTTGGCGGTGGCTGGAGCTTGCAGGCATCGTTATTGGCCGGCGACCAGGCCGTTGCCTGCGTTATGTATTACGGCATGCCCGAGCAGGATATAAACAGGCTGAAAACCCTGCATTGCGATGTGCTGGGCAACTTCGGCAACCTCGACCAGTGGATAAACCCTAAAGTGGTTGGTAAATTTGCTGATGATATGAAAACTGCCGGTAAAAAGCTATACCTGCACCAGTATGATGCCAACCACGCTTTTGCCAACCCGAGCAGCCCAAACAGTAACACTGCCGCAGCTGCTGACTCATATAAAAATACGATAGCTTTTTATAAAGAAAGGCTGCATTGATAGTCGATAGACCATAGTCCATGGCTCTTTTTTGCTATGGTCTATGGTCCATCGACTATGGACAACTTTTACGTAACATTGCACAAAACATTCGCTCTTGCTTACCAGAACTGCCAAAAAACTGTCTTCCTTTGTTATTAAAGCCGCAGTATTGGTTTTAGCTTTTTATTTTATCTACCACCAGTACCTGGAAAAAGGCGATAAACTAAAACATTTTGAGGAGCTGCTTAGCCATATCGACCACCAAAAGGTGGTTTTTACGCTGACGTCTGTTTGCCTGCTGATGCTGGTGAACTGGACGCTGGAATCGGTTAAATGGAAATACCTGACGCGTGAATTTCACCCTATAACGGTTTGGCAGGCGATTGAGGCCGTTTTTTGCGGATTGACCTGGGCTATTTTCACGCCTAACCGCTTGGGTGAATATGCAGGCCGGGTATTGTTTTTGCCCAATCGAAAACGCATTTACGGGGTTTTTGCCATGGCTGTGGGGTCATACGGGCAAAACGTTATTACCAATATTGTAGGGTTGACGGCTGTTATGTGGTTCCTGGACACTTTCCTGCACCTGGAGCCGCTGATTTATTGGGGGGTGGTATTGGGGTCTTTAGTTTTTATTGCATTTATAACCATCGTATATTTTCATATTGTTTGGGTGGTGAATTTTTTGGATAAAATACCATACGTAAAAAAATACCACCGTTTCTTCGACATTATGGCGAAGTATAAAAAGCAGGAATTGATCAACATCATGCTGTTTTGCCTGGCGCGGTATTCCGTCTTTTCCTTCCAGTATTATCTTGTCATCCACCTGCTCATCCCCGATATTCCGGCCATACAAATGATGTTGATGGTGTTTATCCTGTTCTTCGTACAATCTGCCCTTCCTTCGCTCGATCTGCTCGATATAGGTGTGCGTAACGGTACGGCGGCCTACCTTTTCAGCTTTATTACCGGCCAGCAGATAGCTGTTATGGCAGCGGTTTCATCAATATGGCTTATTAATTTAATAATTCCTGCTATTTTAGGCTCGGTATTTGTTTTTAATCTTAAATTCTTTGACAGAAATTCATAGCGTTATCACCTTTTTGCTCACCGGTTTGTACCTGCTGGTGCTGCTCTACCTTATAGTGGGTTGGGCGAGGCTAAAACATCCACCGCTAAAAAGAGCTGCATTTACTACTAAAATTACTGTGCTTATTGCTGCGCGGGATGAAGAAGAAAAAATCGCGCTCACCATTGACGATATATTGGCGCAGGATTACCCAAAACACCTGACCGAAATAATTATCGTAGACGACCATTCCACTGATCGCACAGCCGACATTATACGCAGCTATGCACAGCATGGCGTTAAACTCCTGCAACTAAAAGAGGACCAACCGCTCAACTCATACAAAAAGAAAGCGATTGCTACTGCGATCAGTTTATCAACCGGCGATTTTTTGGTGGCTACTGATGCCGATTGCCGTATGGGGCCGGAATGGCTGTCGTCCATCGTTAGTTATTACGAAGGTGGCGGCCTGGTAATGATCTCGTCGCCGGTCACGTATTTCGAGGAACGTTCGCTTTTCGAGCGGCTGCAAACCCTTGAGTTTTCATACCTGGTGGCTATTGGGGCATCATTCATTGGCAATGAACGCGCTTCAACCTGCAACGGGGCAAATTTTGCTTACAGGAAGGATGTATTTTATGAGGTGGGTGGTTTCAAGGGAATTGACGACCTGGCGTCCGGAGATGACGAGTTGTTATTGCAAAAAGTAGCCGTAAAATATCCCGGCAGGATAGGTTTTTTAAAGTCGCGCGAAGCTATCGTTTATACGCATGCCAAGCACACCCTGCGTGAATTTATGAACCAGCGCCGCCGTTGGGCATCAAAATCAACCAAGTATAAGGATAAAAAGATAGTTGCCCTGGCTGTCGGGATATGGTGCTTTAATATTTCGCTGTTGGTTAACGCGGTTTTGAGCGTTTTTGGCGGACATTTTTTAAAAGTGTTTCTTTTACAATTTCTTTTAAAATTTATATTTGAAACAGCATTCCTGCTGCCGGTGAATATATTTTTCAAACGCGCCCGGTTGGTGGGTTTGCTCATATTATTATCGCCGATCCATATTGTTTATTTTGTTTATGTGGGTTTGATGGGCAATACCCGTAAATATGTTTGGAAAGGCAGAACAGTTCGGTAATATATTTGTTGCCGATTGTATTAGTAAGCCAATAGACCTTTATTCCGCATTTTATTAAAAACTGAATGCCTCTTTTTTGGGCGATATTTGTTTTATTTTAGGGCAACCTTAATAATTAACTATAACAATGGCCAACAGCTCCGGTGAAGACGAACTGATACGCTTATTGCTGAAGCGGCAATCGGAATTAAACTCGTTGCTGGAAATAACACGCGCCATAAATAAAAATACTGCTACCTCCGTACTCATCCAAATGCTGGAGGTTATTTTGCAAAATTATTTACAGATAGGCCGTTTCAGGTTTTTGATAGAAGAAGAGGAAAACTTCATCTGCATATCCAAATACGGGGGCAGTTATGAGAATATAAGCATTTTGCACCGGGCTTGCCTCGGCCTCAGTAAATTTAAAAGTGCTACGCCCGTTGCAGGGCAGGATAACCCGGTATTGAACAGCTATGATTATTTTATTCCTTTTTATCATAAGAGCAAACCCATTGCTTTTGCGCTGATAGGTAATTTTAACAGCAGCAGCGAAATGCTGAACAACGACCTCAACTTTATCCAAACGCTGATAAATGTGGTGCTGGTGGCGCTGGAAAATAAGCGCCTGTTCAGGGAACGACTGCAATCGGAACGTTTTCAGCGGGAGATGGAACTGGCTGTTGAGGTGCAGAATATGCTGGTGCCGGTAAGGATACACCGTGATGAAAGTGTTGAGATTGATGCGCGCTACCTGCCGCATCAGAACATAGGCGGCGATTATTTTGATTTTATCCGAATAAATAAGCACGAATTTTTATGGTGCATTGCCGATGTTTCTGGCAAGGGAATAGCGGCGGCGCTGCTCATGTCGAACTTCCAGGCCAGCTTGCATGCCTGGGCCACCGTTGATGCCGACCTCACCAATATCGTAGAACAGCTGAACAAGGTGGTACTGAATATTACCAAAGGCGAACGTTTTATTACCCTATTCATTGCTAAATACGACGAACGCACACGTATGCTCCATTATATAAACGCGGGCCACAACCCGGCTATTCTCTATTCAAACGGGGAAGCCGTGCACCTAAAATTGGGGACTACCATGATAGGCGTTTTTGAAGAACTGCCATTTCTGAACGAAGGTGAGATAGACATCGACCCCGGCAGCCTGGTGTTTAACTATACCGACGGCCTGATCGATTACGATTCGCAGGGGCCTAAAATGTGGAATGAGGATAAACTGCTTAAATTCCTGTTGCAAAATGGCGAACTTTCGCCGGATGCCTTTAACCAGGCCCTGCTGGACCACGTGAACGGCATTACTAAAGGCAGGGCGATTGATGACATAACGTTGTTAACACTGCGGATATTCTGACTCAACTTTTCCACAAGCCAATAAAATCAATTCCGAAAAACAGATATTTGGATAATTGATAAGATAAATGTTGTTAGCAAGATACCAGTACGAATTGATGGAGGCAGGATGTGATGAGGCTGGCCGGGGATGCCTTGCCGGTCCGGTGTTCGCCGCTGCCGTTATCCTTCCGCCAAAATTCAAACACAAACTACTGAACGATTCCAAACAGCTTAGCGAGGATGTGCGCTACCAGTTGCGCAAGGAAATTGAGAAGAAAGCGCTGGCATGGGCGGTAGCCTCATGCGATAACCACGAGATAGATAAGATCAACATCCTTAACGCCTCTTTTTTGGCGATGCACCGCGCTATTGCCCAACTGCATATCAAGCCCGAATTTTTGATCATCGATGGTAACCGCTTCAACAAATACGAAGATACCCCGCATTATTGTATTGTGGAGGGTGATGCCAAATATTTCAGCATTGCGGCGGCATCCGTCCTGGCCAAAACCTACCGCGACGATTATATGAAGCAGATAGCCGCCGAACACCCCGAGTACGACTGGCACAGCAACAAAGGCTATCCTACCATCAAGCACCGCAAAACAGTATTGGAAATTGGCTTTACACCCTATCACCGCCGTACCTTCCAGGTAACCGACCCACAGCTGCGTATTTTTGAAAATGTATAGTTAAACCTATCCTAAAGAGGCTGTCTCAAAAGTGAATTTTACCAAAGGGCTACCAAATAATATTTGCCTCACTGTCCTCTGTGCTTCTATACCAGTGACCTTTGTGGTTAAATTTTACCACAGAGATTCACAAAGAAGGCACGGAGAGGCACAGCGTTTTTATAACGCAAAATATAATTTCGGGTCGTCCTCTTTCCTTTTACTTTTGATACAGTCCCCTTTAACTTCGGTTTTTGCTGAACTAAAGTTTGCGCCATTCGCGTCCTTTGAAGAATATGTCTGCCAATTTGACGAATGTATGAGGCAAATAGTTACTCAAACGCTTTGATATAGGCATTGCGGATGGTATTTTTGTTACAAACCAATTTCCGTTTTGAAGATACTCATACTGGCTTCCCGTGTTCCGTTCCCGCAAACAGGCGGGTACCAGATAGTGGTTTACAATACCATTAAAGGTTTGGTAAACCTCGGGCACGAGGTGTCGGTTGTGGCATTAAAAGCTAAAAAGCACTATCAGCCCGAACCGGGAGATGATGAGCTGTTGAGCAAAATAAACTACAGAGCTGTTAATATTGATACCCATGTATCAGTACTTGAGGTTGCCCTTAATCTTTTCAGCAAAACGTCTTTCAACATCGATAAATATTTCGACCCGGAGTTTGAGCGGCTGCTTATTGCAGAAGTAAAAAAGACTGCATACGATATTATCCAGTTCGACGGGCTTTTTGTATCGCTGTACCTTGCGGCTATCCGAAAAAATTGTGCATCCAAGCTGGTTTACCGGGCGCATAATATCGAAAGCCAGGTTTGGCAGCGGCTGGCGGGCCAAAAGACCGATCCATTCAAAAAATCATACCTGCGGATGCATGCCCGACGCATAAAAAACTATGAGCTGGCCACGCTGAATAAATTCGACGCCATAACGGTTTTTACCCAGCAGGATAAATCAACCCTGCTGGAATATGGCGCAAAGGTGCCGGTAGAAATTATCCCGGTCGGCCTCAACCTTGAAAGATATACGCCCGATTACAGCAGAACTGAAGTGCCAAGCCTGTTTTTCCTGGGTTCGCTCGACTGGCTGCCGAACCGCGAAGGTATTGAATGGTTTTTAGAAAGCTTTCATAACGATCTGACTAACGGCGATCTGCCGGTCCATTTTTATGTAGCCGGAAATGATATACCCGAACGTTTTGACGATTACGAAGTAATGGGCAAGATATTCATACAGGGCGAGGTAGACGATGCGCTGGAGTTCGTGAACAGCAAGTCGATCATGATAGTGCCGCTACTCTCCAGCGGTGGTATGCGGGTAAAAATTGTAGAAGGAATGGCGATGGAAAAGTGTATCATCTCCACTTCGCTGGGTGCCGAAGGCATTAACTATACAAACAGTGAAAATATTTTGATAGCGAACGACCGTGATGAGTTTTACAATTCAATAGCCCATTGTATTGCCGACGAAGAATTTTGTCGCAAAATAGGCCTGAATGCCCGCCGCCTGGTGGAGCAGCAGCACGATGTAAACGTAGTAACCAACAAACTGGTTAATTTATACCATACATTATTGCCTGCCGTGGTTGCCTGATTTTTTTTACTTTTGCACCGGACAATTAATTTATGAAGAACACTGCTTTAACTGACATTCATACTAAACTGGGCGCTAAAATGGTGCCTTTTGCGGGCTACAACATGCCTGTACAATATGCGGGCATAAACGCTGAACACGAAACCGTACGCAAAGCCGTTGGGGTTTTTGACGTAAGCCACATGGGCGAGTTTATTTTAAAGGGCGAACATGCCCTCGACCTGATACAAAAAGTAACCAGTAACGATGCCGCTAAACTTTACGATGGCAAAGTGCAATACTCCTGCCTGCCTAACGAGGATGGTGGTATTGTTGATGATTTGCTGGTTTACCGCATAGATGATAAAACCTATATGCTGGTGGTAAATGCCTCGAACATTGAAAAGGATTGGGACTGGATAAGCAAATACAATACATGGGGCGTGGATATGAAAAATATCTCCGACCGCACTTCGCTGTTAGCCGTTCAGGGGCCGAGGGCTGCCGAGGCATTGCAAAGCCTCACAGATATCGACTTACCGGCGATGGAGTATTACACATTCAAAAAAGGCAAATTCGCCGGGATTGATAATGTGATAGTTTCGGCTACTGGTTATACAGGTGCAGGTGGTTTTGAAATTTATTTTGATAATGCAAACGCCGAACATATATGGAATGCCATTTTTGAAGCCGGGAAACCTTTCGGTATACAGCCGATTGGCCTGGGCGCAAGGGATACATTGCGATTGGAAATGGGCTTTTGCCTCTATGGTAATGATATAGATGATTTCACCTCGCCGCTTGAAGCTGGTTTGGGCTGGGTAACAAAGTTCAGCAAGGAATTCGTAAACTCGGCTGCGCTGAAACAGCAAAAAGAACAAGGCGTAAACCGTAAACTGGTTGGTTTTGAGATGATAGACCGTGGCATTCCCCGCCACGATTACCCGATACTGGATGCTGAAGGCAATACCATTGGCAGCGTAACGTCGGGTACACAATCGCCATCGCTGCAAAAAGCTATCGGCATGGGCTATGTACATACCGACAGTGCAAAAGAGGGCACCGAAATATTCATCGGCATCCGCGACAATAAAGTAAAGGCAAAAATTGTTAAGCCGCCATTTTATAAATAGTCATTAAGTCATTGGGGCATTAATCATTATTGGCCCGATAATTTAATGACATAATGACCTAATTATCCAATGACCCAGGTTAACGTTTGCCTCAGCCCGGCGCTTATACCGCTGTTCGAGGTTGAGAAATACATTGTTGTAATTATCGATATCTTTCGGGCTACTTCATCTATCTGTTACGGTATTGATAATGGCGCCGAAGCTATTATCCCGGTAGCCGAGGTAGAGGAATGCCTTGCTTACCAGGAAAAATATCCGCATTACCTGCTGGCTGCCGAGCGCAATGGCGAAGTAGTTACAGGTTTTGATTTTGGTAATTCGCCTTTCTCCTATGCTAAAGAAAAAGTAGCCGGTAAAACGGTAGTATTAACTACAACCAACGGTACGCATGCGCTACATTTATCGCGCAATGCCAAAAAGGTAGTTCTCGGGTCATTTTTAAACCTTACGGCAATATGCGACTGGCTTAAGATACAACACGACGATGTTTTACTGGTTTGCGCAGGCTGGAAAAACAACTTTAACCTTGAGGACACCATTTTTGCAGGCGCTGTAACCCACCAGCTTACCCAGGCCGGTTTTCGCCCCGATGATGCTGCAATTGCCGCCAATGACCTGTATCAATTAGCCAAAGATGACATGGATGGTTATTTTAAAAAAACCTCGCACAGCGAACGCCTTAAAAAGCTGGGTATTGAAAAGGATATCGCTTTTTGTTTGCAGGTTGATATTGCAAGTGCGATACCCGTGCTGGTAGGCGAGAAATTGGTCATATTATAGCCATACCTACTGCCGCCACTCAAGAGTTCGACTGTATTTTTTTTGCCCTGCGGCGTTTTCGCCAGCGTTTGAGCAACCAGTAGAGCACACCAATTATTAATATCACTGGCCACAGGCCTATTAGCCCGAAGAACATGTTTTGCAACATTTGCCAGCCGTTGCCCAGCGCGGTTTTAAATTTATAACCGGTACCATCTCCGCTATTTACCTGTGCAGGCTGCGAAGTATAAAAAGTAATATCCAGCGAACTGTAAGCAACCTGTTTACTCAGGTAATTCAACTGCCCCTGGGTAGATTCAATATCACTGCGGATATCAGCCAGTTTGTTCTCTATCTCCAGCATGTCTGATATTTTGGCCGCTTTGGCAAGCAGTTCCAGGTAGCGCTTTTCGAGTGCTTTTTTATTATCAAGACGGGTTTTTATATCGATGTATTGAGTAGTAACATCAGTAACGCTGATATTCCGGCTATCGATTTTGTAAGCGGTTGAGGAAACGGTATCCAGTATAAAATCAAAATTGGCAGCGGGTACACGTATTTTCAGGTTATATTCCCTGCGGTTGCTATCGCCATCCAGCGTTTCACTATCGTTATCAACGTAGCCACCATATTTTTTCACGGAAGCCAATATTTTTTTACGTGTGGCCGCAAGGTTATTGGTTTCAAACACTATGGTGCCGTTTTTAATTATCTTTTTGGCGGTATCGGCTACTGTATGGGTGATGGTACTGTTGTTATATCCGCTTTCATTTGCTTTGTCAGAACTGCCAACCGGGCCGTCGATATTAATATCGGTTACAGGCGCAGCTTCTCTTACCTCCTTATCTGCTGAGACAACGGGTGGCGCAAATTTAACCTCGCTCACATCTGCATTTTTGTTTTTGCATGAGATTAGCGCACAAAGCGCAACAGCGGCAACACATACCAGCTTTTTCATATTTTATGGTTTTAATTTCTCATTGTTTCTATGCCTGTCTGCATCCCTGATACTTTTCTTCACTAAATTCTTTTCCAAAGCATCCGTCAGGTCGATACCGGTTTGATTGGCCAGGCAGATCAACACAAACAATACATCTGCCATCTCATCCGCCAGGTTAACTTCCTTGTCAGACTTTTTGAATGATTGCTCGCCATATTGCCTTGCCATAATGCGGGCAACCTCGCCAACTTCTTCCATCAAAATAGCGGTATTGGTCAGCTCGTTAAAATAACGGATACCTGTTGTTTTGATCCACTCATCAATAAGATGCTGCGCTTGCTTGATTTCCATAAACACGAATTACATTAATTGTTAAGATACACGAATTATGCGAATGTTTAACTACACGAATTTTTGCTAATTTTTTCGAATTGCACGAATTATAGAGGGTGCTCAAAAAATTACTCTCTGGTATTCTAATGATGGTGTACCAAAATTGATTACCATGCCCAACCTTAATCCTGATGCTTTAAGATAGTTCAGGGTTTGTTTGAGATATGGATCCCCGATTATAACTACCGGCTTTAATTTCAAGTATAATGGTATCGTTAATAACAAAATTAGCTACAAAATAATGCTTTAGTTTTTGTTCTTTGTAGATTATGGTGTAAGGCTTTTCTCTGTTGAAAGGTATAGAAAGTTTGGCTAATTCGTATTCGAGGGCATCTTTATAAACGGCTTATTTAAATCCATGACCAAGTATTTTGTGAACTTCGAAGCACGCGCCTATGATTTTGTATGATTCTTCTTTGAATAAAATATCTGCCATATATAAACACAAATTATAATATACACTAATTACACGAATTTTTTCGAATTGCACGAATGGAGCCAAATTCGCTTTCTTAAAATTCGTGCTTTCTATTCGCGATTTTTAGTGTCTATTATTATGGTGACGGGCCCGTCATTTACCAAGCTTATCTTCATATCAGCCCCAAAAATGCCTGTAGCTATTTTTTTACCGGTGATGGTTTTGAGTATTTCTATCATCTGTTCGTATATCGGTATCGCCTTATCCGGCTTAGCTGCACGAATAAATGACGGGCGGTTGCCCTTTTTTGTTTGGGCGAACAGGGTGAACTGCGAGATGAGCAAAATATTGCCATCAACATCCGCCAGCGCTTTGTTCATCAGGCCGTTTTCATCGCCGAAAACGCGCAGACCGCATATTTTTTGAGCAAGCCATTGCAGGTCGTCGCCGGTATCGGCATCTTCAATTCCCAATAAAACCAAAAAGCCGATATCTATCTTGCCGGTGATCTCGCCATCTACCGTACAACTGGCCTGCGTTACGCGCTGTATTACTGCCCTCATAATAAACACGAATTACACGAATTAATATGAAAATACACGAATTACACGAATAATATTAATACCCAAATTGCACGAATTTTGATTTAATAACATGGTTTGTTATAGATGGCTTCGTGAAATTCGTGTATTTTTTCAAATTCGTGTTAGTGTAATTCGCAATAATTTGTGACTTTCGTGCCATGAATACTAAAAAAGGCTTTACAACCACCCTTTTGCACGCCGACAGATTAGGAAAACCCGAGCATGGCGCTATGCACAAACCAGTGCATACATCCGTTGCTTATGGTTATGATGATGTGCAGGACCTGGTTGATGTTTTCCAGAATAAAACTAAAGGTTACGCCTATTCCCGCCAGGGAAACCCAACCGTTTCGGCTTTGGAGAACAAGGTTACGTTGATGGAAAAAGGCGTGTCGACCATTTGTTTTTCTACGGGGATGGCAGCTATATCGGCCTTTGTTATGGCATTGATACGCAAAACTGACCATATTGTGGCCAGTTCATACCTGTTCGGTAATTCGCGCAGTGTGTTCCAGACCTTTATTGAACTGGGCCTCGATTTTACTTTTGTGGATGTTACCGACGTAGAGAATGTCCGTGCGGCGTTAAAGGATAATACCAAACTGGTTTTTTTGGAAACCATTGCCAACCCGGCCACCCAGGTTGCTGATATGGCCAAAATAGGCGACCTGTGCGCCGAAAAGGGCCTGCTGTATATGGTAGATAATACCATGACTTCGCCCTACCTGTTTACCCCGGCCGATGTAAAAGCTACGCACGTGATGAACTCGCTTACCAAGTATATTGGCGGGCATGGCAATGCGCTGGGCGGCAGCATTACCGATACAGGTATTTTCAGCTACGAAAATTACCCCAACATATACGATGTATTTAAAAATGGCGACCCAAAAACCTGGGGTATGGTACAGGTACGCAAAAAAGGCCTGCGTGATGCCGGCGGCACTTTAGCCCCGGAGGCAGCGCATTCTATTTCGGTAGGTTCCGAAACGCTGGCCCTGCGCATGGAACGATCAACCAAAAACGCCCAAACGCTGGCGGATTACTTCGAGCAGCACCCTAAAATTAAAAAGGTGTACTATCCCGGCGTGAAAAGCCACCCGCAGCATGAATTGGCAGGCAAACTATTCAAAGCCTACGGTAGCCTGATGAGCATTGAAGTTGACGAAAGCGTTGATTGCTTTGCTTTTTTAAATAAACTACAGCTGGTAGTAAAATCGAGCAACCTGGGCGATACCCGTACATTGGCCATCCCGGTAGCGCAAACCATTTTTAATGAGCTTGGTCCCGAAAAGCGTGCTGAAATGGGCATATCTGATTTTATGATAAGGTTATCTATTGGGATAGAAGATACGGAGGATTTGGTGGAGGATTTTAGGGCTGCGTTAGAAGGATAATATGGCAAAAGGGAAACTTAATTCCCTTTGTCTTTTTTAAGTGCATCGATGTCCCCGATATCTTTTGCTCTGCCTGTTGCTTGTTTATTTGCAATAAAATCAGAGATATTTATAAACGATATTTGCAGATCTTCATGTTCACCTATAATTCTTCCTTTATAGGCATCTTCAAAATCAACACCTGATATCGAATTCAAAATATCAATTCTTAATGGGGGATATCCAAGCTGGGTAACATAATTTTCTTTTAAAAAATCTTCTTTGCCAAGTCTTAATGAACCAAAGCCAAAATCCTTCAAAACAAGCAATATGCGTTCAGCATTTCCTTCACTTGGTCTGATCCAGATGTCCAAATCTCCGGTGTGTCGCGGCCTGCCATGAAATGCCAGTGCGTGGGCACCAACCACCATATATTCAACATCGTGGCTGTTTAACAGTTCAATAAAGTCAATAAAATCTTGCTCAAAGATCATTTATTCTGGTTGTTACAACTTTGGCAATTTTTTCAGGAAAGGAACCGTTTAACCATGTATAATAATTCTTTCTCAAACGCGCTACCTCTTCTAATCGTTCCGCATCACTTTTTGACTGCCAAAAAATTACGTCTAAGGCATCCTCCTCATCCATTCTAACATGGTTAGCTACCTTCGCTATTTTTCGTTCCATATTTAAGATTATCTGAATGCTTTAGATAAATATAAGTATTAACTAAAGAATTTGAAAATGGTATATTTATTTGTCTTGTTTCTTGCCTCTATATTCTCGCTTCTTAACTAAGCCCTTGTATCATTCCCGTTATAAATACTCAAATAGCTTTCATAACGGGATAACTCTATTTCATCATTTTCCAGTGCCTGCAACACCGCACATCCTGGCTCATTGATGTGGCGGCAATTACTGAACCTGCAATCGTGCATGCGTTGGCGCATTTCGGGGAAAAAGTGGCTTAACTCCTGTTTTTCTATGTCGATGACACCAAGTTCGCGTATACCCGGTGTATCGATGATAAAGCCGCCTTCGGGCAGCTCGAACATCTCAGCAAAAGTGGTGGTGTGCATGCCCTTATCGCTCCAGTCGGATATTTCGTGCGTACGCAGGTCGAGGTCGGGCAATAGCGCATTGATCATGGTTGATTTCCCAACGCCCGAATGCCCGGAGAACAATGTTACTTTATCTTTTAAAATACTTTTGATCTGATCGATATTCGTTCCCTCCAGCGCCGAAACGTCATAACAGGGATAGCCGATGTTTTCATAAATGCTGCGGTATCCAGCCAGGATTTCCAGTCCTTCATCACTAAAAAGATCGAGTTTATTAAAAATAAGCCCGGCAGGAATGTCGTAAGCCTCTGCGGTTACCAAAAACCTATCGATAAACCCCAGTGATGTGCGGGGCGATGCCAGTGTAACCACCAGTAGCGCCTGGTCCAGGTTGGCGGCGATGATCTGCGCCTGCTTGCTTAGGTTAATAGACTTGCGAATGATATAATTTCTGCGCGGCTTGAGAGTAGTTATTACACCTGTGCCTACTTCAGGCTCCATTTCAATATCCACCACGTCGCCAACGGCTATGGGATTGGTAGTCACCAGTCCTTTGATGCGGAATTTGCCTTTTATACGGCATTCCACTGTCTGCCCGTTCGAAGTGCGAACAGTATACCAACTGCCCGTTGATTTGGTGACTAATCCCTGCATTATGGGGCAAAGGTATTAAAATTGTGTGCATCGGCTGATATCGAGGGTCGGCTATTGTAAATCCGGCTTATTATCATTTATTTTAGTAGTATTATAATAAGTAAACATCACTACTATATGAAATGCCGCTATCTTATCGTTTTAACCGTTGTTTTTGCCGCAATATCCGGCTGTAAAAAAAGCGCCCCGCCTTCACTGCAAAAAACAGATACCACAAGTAATAACACGGGCACTAAAATCACCACCCCAACCGGGCCGGTGGTTTTTGTTAGTGGTACCGTTACTGCGGCAAACTCCTATTCTGTAGCCACCCTGTGGCGCAACGGCAAGGCCATAGCCCTGGCGGATAGCAGTATCAATTCAAATGCTACAGGCATTGCTATAATTGATACCGATGTGTATGTGGTCGGCACTGTTAACGCTGTAGCAACTATATGGAAAAATGGCGTAGCCAGCCAACTTAGCGGCGGTATTATAGCAAACGGCATAACCACCAGCGGTAACGATGTATATGTTATTGGCGATAGTAATATCAATGGCATTTATGTAGCCACCGTATGGAAGAACGGTACCCCCTCATACCTTACCGACGCAAATACCGAAGCCTATCCTTGCGGCATAACCGTAAGCGGCGGAAATGTGTATGTTGCCGGCAATATTACCGCAGCGGGTAACTTCAACACGCTTACTTTGTGGAAAAACGGCACACCCCGGACGATAGCCACCAATTGCACCAGCAGTTATGGCTCTTATATATGGGGTACAGTGCAGGTTGGCGTGGTAGATACCAGCGTGTACATTACCGGCGCAGTTGAAAACAGCAGTGACACGCAGCTCATAGCTACCATCTGGCACGACGGCTCTCCCGCTGCCTATACTGATGGCACTACCAGTGCAGCCATAAACGCCATTGCCGTAAGTAATGGTACCGTGTATACTGCAGGGTACATCAATGGTTCGGCGGTTTATTGGTCGGGTGAAAGCGAGCATATACTAAGCCCTTATATCAACGAGCAATACACGGCCACTTCAATTATTATCAGTAATAGTATTGTTTACGCGGCCGGTTATTCGGGTTACTCAACCACCGGTGCGGTTTATTGGCATGGTGGCTCATTGGTAGCCTTACCGGGCCGTAATTCTGTTGCTACCGGGATAGCAGTAGTTCAGCACTGATGTCCCCGCTCAGTTTGCCATAGCTTTATTAAGCGATGCAATACAACTGCGCACGGCGGCGTCGATACCTACCAGGTAACCTCGTATCTCATGCTTATCAACACGCCAGGCCTCGGAAAAGCTCAGGTGTTTTTTATTGTACAACGACATGA
>Ga0302315_10000352_pt1 | contig 53881 bp, 40 predicted proteins | sample III_Palsa_N3_1_FD_200532 | JGI IMG/M metagenome (GOLD analysis project Ga0302315, IMG submission 200532) | Peat permafrost microbial communities from Stordalen Mire near Abisko, Sweden - III_Palsa_N3_1 | ecosystem: Environmental > Terrestrial > Soil > Palsa > Peat permafrost | place: Sweden...
GCTACCGAGTCGTTTATTTTTAGGGTGGCAAATATAGCATCAAATATTTAAGATGTCTACTTTTTTCTTAATAAATAGCCAAACGAGGTGTTTTTAAAAAATGGCTGTGATTTAGAAATATGATCAGGGTTTTTTTATTGAATTTTTTATGTAGGTTTACTATATAAACTTTATAGCATGAGTATCAGGAAGATAACAATCGGTGCCTTATTTGCTGTTGGCATGATGGCGGCATGTTCGTTCATTTATACCGATGATGATGCGATTACCAAAGTAATTAGCCAATTAGATAAATGGAACGAAACGAACCTCCAGGAAAAGGTGTATTTGCAATTTGATAAACCATATTATGCCGCAGGCGAGGAGATATGGTTCAAAGCCTACACGGTTATAGGCCAGCAGCACCAGTTATCAGCAAAAAGTGGCGTGTTAAATGTAGAACTGATAGACGGGCAAGGTATCATCAGGCACGCTGATAAACTGGCCCTGGTAGACGGATTAGCCTCGGGCGATCTCGCACTTCCTGATACGCTGAAGGCAGGTGCCTACCATATAAGGGCTTATACCAATTATATGCGCAATGCAGGCGATGAATATTTCTTTGATAAAGAGTTAATGATTGGCAATTCAGTGAGTAACGATGTGTTCACCCGTATAGCTTATAATTTAGCTACCCAAAATGGACAACAAAAAGTAACCGCCCTGGTTACCTATGCAGATTTAGATGGTGTGCCTTATGCCAATAAGGAAGTGAAATATGACTTGCGTACTGGAGCAGCAACTACAATTAAAGGTAGTGGTATTACTGATGGTAAGGGCGTGTTGAACATAAGCTTTGTAAATAATACAACAACCAATATCAACTCGGGCCAATTGATAACTACGATCAAATATGCCGATAAAAAAACAGACACCCAATCGTTCAACATTAATATCCCGTCTGCAAAAGTTGATGTACAGTTCTTTCCCGAAGGAGGGGATATGGTAGCTAACTTGCCTTGTAAAGTAGCCTTTAAAGCAACGGGGGAAGATGGGTTGGGGGTAGACATAAAAGGGGTGATAAAGGATAACCAAAATAATGAAATAACTAAATTAGGTATGGCCCGCTTCGGTATGGGCACATTCTCGTTTATTCCTGAACCGGGAAAGGCTTATCATGCGGTTTATACACTACCTAATGGTATTGAAACCCAGGTTAACTTGCCTGTAGTAGCCGAAACAGGAATCACGATGGGGGGTGTTGAATACCGATTCTGTAACTTTATCCCTACAGGTGCATGTCAGCGAACCTATTGCAACCATTGGTGATAGGGTGATCAATATCGTAGCCCAGCAAAACGGTAAGGTATACTATGCTGCTAAAGCAAAGCTTAATAAACCTTTATATACGGCAACGATAGCCAAAAGTCGCTTTCCTACTGGTATAGTGCAATTTACCGTGTTTTCGGCAACTGCCGAACCGATAAGCGAACGGCTGGTTTTCATCCAAAACCCCGACCTGCTTAAATTGTCCGTTAATACTGATAAGCGAAGCTACGCGCCCCGTAAAAAAGTAAAGCTTGATATTTTAGCAACCGATGCCGCAGGAAAGCCAGCAGTTGGCAATTTTTCTGTGGCTGTAACAGATGAAAACAAAGTTTCCGTCGATGAATCAGCAGAAAGCACCATTATAAGTAATTTATTACTTACCTCTGATCTGAAAGGATATATTGAAAACCCAAATTACTATTTTGTTAATGTTAGCGCGCAAACCCGTGATGATCTTGACGCGCTGATGCTCACCCAGGGTTATCGTCGCTTTGTATGGAAACAGGTGCTGAATGACAATTTCCCCGCGCAGCAGTTTGAAGCGGAGAAGGCATTAAGTATCACCGGCCGTTTAACAACACGCGGCGGTGAGCCTGTTGGGCGGCATAAAGTAACGCTGTTCACCAATACAAATGGTTTGCTTTTATTAGACACGCTTACCTCGGCTGAGGGGAGGTTCACTTTTAATAATTTATTGTTTACCGATAGTACCCGCTTTGTTATTGACGCGCGTACCAATAACAAGGAAAGTAATATCAGGATAATGGTAGCTGATGAAAGGGGGCCTTTAATTACTCATTACAGGAACAACGCCATAGCAGAGATAAACAGCGCTATGGTACCCTATCTTAAAAACAGTAAAGAACAATTTGAATATCTTTTAAAAACAGGGATGGCAACACGTTCAACTTTGTTAAAAGAGGTAAATGTTACAGAAAAGGCGCAGCAGCTTACAAGATCCGAGAACCGCAACGGCGTTGGTGTAGCAGATCAAATTATAACCGCTAAAGATTTGGCCCAATCCGCTTGTGTAACACTTGCGCAATGCCTGGAAGGAAAGATAAGCTTTGTTAAGTTCAATCTTAAAACAGGGCAAGCTTTTTCTAATCGTGGATTATCAGCAGGAGCTCCGATGTTGGTTATTTTGGATGGAATTCCTATGAATAGCGCGGATATAGGTAATCATTCAGCAAGATTTTCATTGGATGAAATAAGGCCTGAAGACGTTGAGAGCATAGAAGTGCTGCGCAGCATGGCTAATAGCACTTTGTATGGCGCAGTTGGAGGAGGAGGCGTGTTGGTAATTACCACAAAACGTGGCCCTACAGAATATTCTTATAAATACGTTTCAACAGACGTACTTAATTACAATGCCATGGGTTTTAAAAAAGGCAGGGAGTTTTATTTACCCAGGTACGATAACCCTAAAACAAATATGAATACGGCAGATATGCGGACTACCTTGTACTGGGCCCCGAATGTTTACACCGACAATAATGGTAACGCGAGCATTGAGTTTTTTACCGCCGCGAGCAAAGGCATCCACAGGGTGGTAGTTGAGGGCATAGATGGCCACGGCAACTTAGGCAGGCAGGTATATAAATATAAGGTAGAGTAATACAATGTTTTTGATAGATCAACCTGCAAACCTTTAACCTTTTACCTTTCGCCTCACTAAGCCATTGCATACATCTCATCGCGCTGCTTTTGTACGGCATCGCTTTCAACGTATTCGTCATAGGTCATTAGTTTATCAATTATACCGCCCGGTGTTAATTCAATAATGCGGTTGGCAACGGTTTCCACCAGTTCGTGGTCACGGGTAGTGAACAGCATAGTACCCCTAAAATCCTTCATACCGTTGTTTAACGCGGTTATAGATTCCAGGTCAAGGTGATTGGTGGGCTCGTCAAACATTAACAGGTTGCCCTGTTGCAGCATCATGCGGCTAAACATGCAGCGCATTTTTTCGCCGCCTGATAGCACGTTGCTTTTCTTCAATACTTCCTCGCCGCTAAACAGCATTCGGCCCAAAAAGCCGCGGATAAACTGGTCGTCCTTTTCGCCGGGCGAGTATTCGCGCAGCCAGTCTATCAGGTTATCGTCCTTGCCCTTAAAGTACTCTGCATTGTCGATAGGAATATCAGCGGCGTTAATGGTTACTCCCCATTTAAATTCACCTTTAAAATCCTTATCGCGACCTGTTAAAATATTATAAAACGCGGTTGTAGCCAAGCTGTTTTGCGATAGTACAGCAATTTTATCGCCTTTGTTCACCATTAGCCTTACATTGCCAAATAGCCGTTCTCCATTTAAGGTTTTGCTTAAATTTTCAATTTGTAATATCTGGTCGCCAGCCTCACGGCCCTGATTATTAAATATAATACCGGGATATTTACGGTTCGACGGCTGTATCTCGTCAATGTTAATTTTGTCCAGGGCCTTTTTACGGCTGGTGGCCTGCTTTGATTTTGATGCGTTGGCGCTAAAACGGCGGATAAATTCCTGTAACTCTTTTACTCTATCTTCTGTCTTTTTGTTTTGATCAGACCGTTGCTTTAAAGCCAACTGGCTCGACTCATACCAGAACGTATAATTACCGGTATAGATGGTCATTTTAGCAAAGTCAATATCCACAACGTGGGTACATACCGTGTCTAAAAAGTGCCTGTCGTGCGATACCACTAAAACAATCGCCTCATAACTCGCTAAAAAGTCTTCCAGCCAGCTTACGGTATGGATGTCGAGGTCGTTGGTGGGCTCATCCAGTAATAATATATCAGGTTTGCCAAAAAGGGCCTGGGCTAATAATACACGTACCTTTTGGGTATTGTCGAGATCTTTTACTAAGCTATAATGAAATTCTTCTTTTATGCCCAAGTTGCTCAATAGGGTCGCGGCATTGCTTTCGGCATTCCAGCCATCCATTTCGGCAAAAAGGTTTTCAAGCTCGCCCGCGCGCTCGCCATCGGCATCGCTGAAATCTTCCTTTAGGTATATGGCATCCTTTTCCTTCATTACCGCATACATTTCTTTATGCCCCATCATTACCGTTTCAATCACCGTAAAATCATCAAATGCGTAATGGTTTTGGCTTAATACGGCCATGCGCTCGCCGGGAGTAAAACTTACTATGCCGCTTGAGGGGTCAATTTCGCCCGAAAGAATTTTTAAAAAGGTTGATTTCCCCGCGCCATTGGCACCGATAATGCCATAGCAGTTGCCTTGTGTAAATTTAAGGTTGACATCTTCAAATAATGTCCGTTTGCCGTAGCGTAAAGATAGATTGGATACCGTGATCATACTGCACTTGTAATTTTGCGCAAAAGTACGGTTATTTTTTGAGTGATAAGGGCTTTAGATAACCAATATCAGGGACTTTTTAATAGCGATGGGTTTCAAGCCCATCGCTATCTTTAAATATTTTATAACGCCAATACTTCCTTGACTCTTTCAGCCGCTTCTTTTAGCAAGATGGCAGAGTAAACTTTTAACCCTGAATTGTCTATTAACGCTTTGCCTTCCTCGGCATTTGTGCCCTGCAGGCGCACAATGATAGGAACAGGAATATTGCCAATTTCTTTATAAGCATCAATTACGCCCTGTGCAACACGGTCGCAGCGAACAATACCGCCAAAAATATTGATGAGTATGGCTTTTACATTAGGGTCTTGCAGTATGATATTGAAACCGGCTTTAACGGTTTGCGCATTGGCGGTACCGCCAACATCCAAAAAGTTAGCTGGCTCACCACCGGCAATTTTAATAATATCCATAGTTGCCATAGCTAAACCGGCACCGTTAACCATACAGCCTACGTTACCATCAAGCTTTACATAATTAAGGTTTGATTTGCCTGCTTCAACTTCGGTAGGATCTTCCTCGTTAGTATCGCGCATTGCGGCATAATCAGGATGACGGTACAAAGCGTTATCATCCAGGTTTACCTTCGCATCAACAGCTAATATTTTATTATCCGATGTTTTTAATACCGGGTTAATTTCAAACATGGATGAGTCTGTAGCATCATAAGCTTTATATAATGAGGCTATAAACTTGGTCATATCCTTAAAGGCATCACCTGATAAACCTAAGTTGAAAGCTATTTTACGGGTCTGAAATCCCTGTAAACCAACTTTAGGATCAATTTCTTCTTTGAAGATCAGGTGTGGCGTATGCTGAGCTACTTCTTCAATATCCATACCGCCTTCGGTTGAATACATGATGATGTTACGGCCTTTAGCACGATCTAATAATACACTGATATAAAATTCTTTGGTTTCGCTTTCGCCGGGATAATATACATCCTGCGCAACCAATACCTTACGTACTAACTTGCCTTCGGCACCGGTTTGCGGTGTAACCAGTTGCATGCCAAGAATATTGGAGGCTTTTTCTTTTACCTCATCCAGGTTTTTAGCCAGCTTCACACCGCCGCCTTTGCCGCGGCCACCAGCATGTATCTGGGCCTTTATAACTACCCAACTTGAATTATAATCTTCTTTTAATTTTTTAGCGGCTTCAACAGCCTGCTCAACAGTATCGGCAACAATGCCTTCCTGTACCCTGACACCAAAACTTTTTAAAATGGCTTTACCCTGGTATTCGTGAATGTTCATATAGTTTGAAGAATTTGCAGTAAAGCTACATATAAAGTTGAAGATAGTTGTAAAGGTTATAATGGTTGTAGTAGTTATTTTACATACGGTTGAAAATGTTATTAGCGTAGTAGAAGTTGTAGTAGTTATTTTATATAATTGAAACGATTAACATTTATACCCTTTGCAAATGTTTATAATCCTTACAACATTTATAACCTCTACAACCCTTACAACAAATACAACTTTTACAATTACCTTTGCCCCATGCTTAAGGCAAAAAATATTCATAAATCATACGGCCAGCTTCAAATACTAAAGGGTGTTGACCTTGATGTAGAGAAAGGTGAAATTGTAACCATTGTTGGTGCATCAGGGGCGGGTAAAAGTACCTTGTTAAATATAATGGGCACTTTAGATAAATCCGATTCGGGTCAGCTTTTTATAAATAACAAAGAACTGAACCAGTTAAGCAACAAAAATTTGAGTGCGTTCAGGAATAAGGAGATCGGTTTTATATTCCAGTTTCATCATTTATTAGCTGAATTTGATGCGATTGAAAATGTTTGCATACCGGCATTCATAGCGGGTGTTTCAAAAGGAGAAGCCGAAAAGAAAGCAATCAGCTTATTAGAATTATTGGGGCTGGGCGACCGGCTGCATCATAAGCCAAATGAGCTATCGGGCGGCGAACAGCAACGGGTGGCCGTGGCACGCGCCCTGGTTAACGGCCCGGCGTTAATATTTGCCGATGAGCCATCGGGCAATCTTGATTCGGCCAACGCGCTTGAACTACACCGGCTATTTATTAAGTTACGCGAAGAGTTTAATCAAACTTTTGTAATTGTTACCCATAACGAAGACCTGGCCAATATATCCGATCGTAAGGTTTTAATGAAAGATGGCCTGATCGTCCAATAATTTAATTGCATTGAATATTCTTGTAACAGCAGCAACTTCTGCGCAAGCGCATCGCCTAAAAAGTAAACTGATTGGCGATCATGTTTTATTGGGAGACCATTTAGAATTGCCAAAATTCATGTTATCACCAGGCAATATGATCAGGCTTCCTGATCCCAATTCGACAACATACGTGCATGAAATGCTGACCCTTTGCCTGGATAATTATATTGACGCGGTTTATATGCTGCGTGATGGCGAAGCAAAGCTTTTATTAAGTGCCGAACAACTATTTAAGGAGTATAATATTAGTTTGACAAGTGAAATATAGCGATTTAGATAACCGTAAAAAGGCATTTGTTTTTGAACTGGATAATGTGATCTACCCCGAAAAAGATTACTTATACCAGGTTTATTATCTATTTTCCAGCCTTTTAGAGTATATCGAGTTAACAGATGCCAAAGCTGTAACAGATTTGATGATCAATACGTATATAACGGGAGGGAAGGATACAGTTTTTGACGCAGTGAAAGAAAAATTTGGAATAGATGAAAAATACCGGATTAATTTTCACCATTTGCTGCTTACTGTTAAACTTCCGCTAAAATTACTGGTCTATAAAAACGTGCTTGATTTAATGCAGGAAATAGTGGTTGACAGGAAACAAATATTTATTGTTACCAACGGCAACCCCGCGCAACAGCTCAATAAGATAAAACAAACAGAATGGAACGGGTTAGAACCTTATTTAACCTGTTATTTTGCGGACGAAATAATGCCAAAACCCGAACCGGATATCATTAATCTTTTAATAAAAGAACATAACCTGCAACGAAGAGACCTGTTAATAATAGAAAACTCTGATACAGATATACTTTGCGCCGAAAATAGCGGAATTGACTATTTAAATGTAAGTGAATTTTTATAGGTAATGCAATATTTATATTTGGTAACTTGCAATTGCTATTACCCCCTTGTTAAAGCATGAAAAAAATATTTTACCTACTTGTAATATTTTTGGCAGGTGTAGCATCCTCCTGCAAAAAAAACAATTCAAATAGTTCAGGTCCATCTAAAAATGGCTCTACGCTTGATTTGATAAGAGATTCTGTTTTTCTATATGCGAAGGAGGATTACTATTGGTATACTGCTTTGCCAACCTATTCGCAATTTGACCCGAGGGGGTATACCGCCACCGCCGACCTTGATGCTTTAAGCGAAGAGGTTAACGCATTATCACAATTTGCTATAAACCCCGCTACCAATCTGCCTTATGAATATTATGCACCCGACCCGGGCGAGGCAAAATATTCGTTTATTGATAATGGACAAACATCAACTCAATTAAATGGTATAAAAGGCGATTTTGGCTTCGCGCCCTTATATAATACAACTACCGATCTAAGGGTAAAGTATGTATATCCCGGCTCTCCGGCTGACCTGGCCGGTATAAAACGCGGCTACCAGATCACCACCATTGACGGTAACAGCAATTTTCCTTATGACGGCCCATCAGGTACCAATACCCAATTTGTTATAAACGCTTATTCAAACAGCAACAGTATTACCATGACTTTGCTAAAGCCCGATGGTACATCAATGAATGTTAGCCTTACTGTAGCAAGTTATACCGTAAACCCGGTTTTAACTTATAAAGTTTATAATGAAGGCAATGGTCATACAGTTGGGTACGTTGTTTTTAACAGCTTTACGGCCGACGCGAATGCCGACCCGCAATTAAATGCGGCATTTAATTATTTTGTTGCCAATAATGTTACTGATTTGGTGGTCGACCTTCGCTATAATGGCGGCGGCTACGTATCAACTGCCGAATATTTGGATAATCTTATTGTTCCGTCGGGTAAAAGTGGCTCATTAATGTATAATACATATTTTAACAGTATTTTAGCCAGCGGTAAAGAAACATTGCTGGCAAACCAGGTACGTATTAACTCAAGTACTAATCAGCCTTACAATTACGCGCAGGTTGATTATAGCGTGGCAGGTAATGTTGTGTCTTTTGCAAAGTCGGGTTCATTAACTGTGGGGCGTGTATTCTTTATTATAACTGGAGCCACAGCATCGGCCAGCGAACTGACTATGAATAATTTAATACCCGAAATGCCGGTACAATTTATCGGGCAGACGAGCTATGGCAAACCGGTTGGTTTTTTTGATATTGATATTAATCAATATACCATGTACATCCCTGAGTTTGCTACCATGAATTCGGCTAACCAGGGCGGGTATTATGCCGGGATGACACCGGGCACAGCTACCTACCCTGGTATAATGGACTATGATGATGTAACCAAAGATTTTGGCGACCCAACCGAAGGATTACTGGCGCATGCCTTAAACTATGTTCAATTGGGTACTTATTCGGTTCAAACACCGCAAATACAAAGCACCAATCCCACCGGAGTGCGAACATTTTCGTTGGAGCAGTCTAACGCGGCAGCTATACAGTTAAACCGTCATCAATTTAGCGGAATGATATTTAATAAGCTAAAGAAGAAGAAGAAGTAGTAGATGTGCAAATGATTTGATAATGAGATAATTTGAAGATTTGAAAACTGACAGGAATCCTGAAATTAATCTGTTTGATTAACCTTAATCTGCACATCTGCATATCCACTAATCTGCACATTAAATCAATCAGCAAGTTCGCGCATATCTACGGGCACTACCCTTGATATTCCCTGCTCAACCATAGTTACGCCATAGATTAAATCGGTACTGGCAATGGTGCGTTTGTTGTGGGAAACAATGATGAATTGCGAATCTTTAGAAAACTCGCGGATGATATTATTGAACTTGTCAATATTAGTATCATCAAGCGGCGCGTCAACCTCGTCAAAAATACAAAATGGCGCGGGCTTTAACAGGTAAAGCGAAAACAGGATAGCGGTTGCCGTTAATGTTTTTTCGCCGCCTGAAAGCTGGTTGATGGATAACGGTCGTTTACCCTTGGGTTTCGCTATAATATCAATATCTGATTCTAATGGGTTTTGCGGGTCGGTCAATACCAGATCGCATGAGTCTTCCTCGTTAAATAGTGAATGGAACACCTTAATGAAATTTTCACGGATTGCTGTAAAAGACGACATGAATTTTTCCTTTGCTGTATCGTCTATTTCCTGTATAGTTGCCAGTAACGATGCCTTAGCTTCGCCCAGGTCTTTCTTTTGTGCCTGGATAAATTGGTAACGTTCATCCATTTCTTTATAAGCTTCAACAGCCATTGGGTTGATGGCACCGAAATCGTCTAATTGCCGCTTTATCTTTTCTGCCTTTTCTCTTAACTCATATTCATCTTCTGTTGCAGATAAATCAGTTTCAGGAAGGTCCTCAATATCAATATTAAACTCAACAGATAAGCGTTCCTTCAAGGCATTCAATTCAATTTTCAGGTTGTTGCGTTCGTCCTTTAACTCGTTTTCTAACAGTTCGGCATGGTCTTTTTTGCGCCTTAACGTGGTAACCTCGTTTTCCTGTTCGGTTATTTGGCCGCGCCATGAGTAATATTCCTGCTCGGCTTGCTGGGTAGCTTTTTCCAGTTCATTCTTTTGGGTATACATTTCCAGCAGGCTGTCATCGCTGTTATCCGCCATTTGCAGGTTTTCATGAATGGCGGCTTTTACGTTTTCCAGCTCGGCGCTATTTTGGGTAATTTGGTTTTCGAGTGTTTCCTGCTGGGTATAGCGATAGTCAAGATCTTTCGCTAAACCCGAAACCTTATTTTGCTGCTGGTGAAACCGGATATTTTCCTGGTTGTAGCTGTTTGATTGTACGGTTACCCATTCGTTCAACTCATTAAACGCCGATTGTTTGCCGGTAAGTAATTCGCCTTGTGTCTGTTTCTTTTCTTTCAGCTCGGTCAATAGCGGGCGTAATGCGGCCATTTCTTCGCCAATGGTATTTATTTTGCCTGCAATATCATCCTTGCGGTTAAGGCTGTTCTCAATAAAGGTTTGATATTGTTCCTGGCGGGTTTTAACGGTAATGAGTTCGGTATTAAGCTTATTTAGCTCATCCTGTTTTTGCTTCAACTCTGCCGACTTCCCCGACGCTTTTAACACGCCCAGCTTTTTCTGTAATTCGTCCAGCCGCTTTTTGAGGTCGAATAAAAGATCATCAATTTGCTTAATTTCTTTTGACAGGTTCTCCAGGTTTTTGGCCCGGCCAATTCTTTTGCCTTCAAATAAACCAACCGAGCCACCGGCTAAGGTATATCTTGATTTGTTAAACTTGCCACTTTTGCCAATCACAACCAACCCCTCGTCTATAGGCGAATTATTTAATTCATGCCCCAGGTCATCATTGATGAGGTAAACGTTTTTAAGCAGATAATTACAAAGCGGCAGGTAACGTTTTTCAACCTCAACAACGCTTAGGGCGGGTATCCAACTGGTATTAACCGGCATTATTTGGTTTGCCGTAGGGTAGTTGTTTAAAATCAAAAATTGCGCCCTGCCTTTTGACGAATTACTTAATAGATTAATGGCCCTGATGGCATCGTCGTAATTTTCGACCACGTAATGGTTCATTAACGGCTCCAGGTAGTTTTCAATTGCTATCCTGTATTCTTCCTTACAAAACAGGATGTCGCTAAACAAAGGTACATTTTTGACCCATCCCGCGTTGTTTTTCAAAAAACGGATAGATTCGGGGAAGCCCTCTAAATTATCAACCAAACTCTTTGTTAAGTTGTATTCGTTTTGTTTGGCATCCAGTTTCCGGCTTTCGGCAACAATGGTTTCCTTTATACTGCTAACTTCGGTTTCAATCGAAGTTATCCGTTCCTGTATTTTGTTTTCCAGGTCAAGTTCAGACTGGTATTCCGCATCCAAAGCATTTGTACGGTATTGCAGCTCGTCAATTTCCTGGTTAAAATGCGAAAGTTCCACCTTTTTAGTGGTGGCATCCTCCATATTGCGCTGGCTTTCCTGCTCTAAAGCCTGTTGCTGTATTTGCAATATATCAATATCTTTTTCGGCTTTATAAGCCTGGTTTTGCAGGTTATTATTGTTTGTATTTAGTTCATTAAGTTCATTCCTGGCCGAAGATTGCTGCAATCTTAGTTCATCAACAGTAAGTTTTAGGTCGGCTACTTTTTCGGTAAGGGTTTCCAGGTTTTCTTCCTCCAGCGACTTTTCTTCGGCCAAACGTTTAATGTTATATAGCACATGGTTCAACTGGTTGCGGTCACGTTCCAGTTCAGAAGTTAAACGCGCTTCCTTATCCTGCTGAAATTTTAACTGTTCATTTTTTATCTTCTTCTCGCTTTCGTAGGCACGTATTTTGGCTACGTATTCGTTAGTGGCCTTTTGTTGAGTGGACAGGTTCTTTTCCCTGGTAATGCTGTCCAGTTTTTGCTGTTGTATTGTTGCTTCCAGCGTATCTATGTGCGCAGCAATACCTGCTTTTTCTTCCCGCTGTTTTTGCTCCTGCCCCTCAATTTTACTTAGCGATTGACTAAAAGAAGCGATCTTAAACGATGCCAGCATAATGCTCAGCGATTTGTACTGTTCTTTCAGGCGGTAATAGCGCTCGGTTTTCTTCGCCTGGTTCTCCAGCATTTTGAGGTTTTTCTCAATCTCGAACAGTAGGTCTTCAACCCGTTCCAAATCCGCTTCTGTATCTTTTAACTTATTGAAAGTCTGTTTTTTACGAAGTTTATATTTAGATATTCCTGATGCTTCTTCAAATAGGTTACGCCGTGAGCCTTCTTTGTTGGAGATGATCTCCTCTATCATCCTTAACTCGATAATGGCATACGAATCTGAGCCGATACCGGTATCTAAAAACAGATCGGTAATATCTTTTAAGCGGCATTGAACATCATTTAAGCGGTATTCGCTATCGCCGCTGCGGTAAAGCTTGCGCGTTAAGGTAACCTGCGAATATTCGGTGGGCAGAATGTTTTTCGTATTGTCAAATGTTAACGAAACCTCGGCCAAATTTGCGGGCTTGCGGCTTTTTGACCCGTTAAAGATCACGTTATCCATCTTCTCAGACCGCAGCATACGGGTGCTTTGTTCGCCCAGTACCCAGCGTATCGAATCAACCACGTTGGACTTCCCGCAGCCGTTAGGGCCAACTATAGCGGTAACACCCTCATTAAAATTGATGGTGATCTTATCTCCAAAGCTTTTAAAACCCTTGATCTCTAACTGTGTAAGCTGCATTTAATCTTTTAATTCCCCATTATTCAGGACTTTCAAATTAATCATAAAAAAGTCAATAGTTATAAACAATTTTTAACAACTTTTCACGAATCATAAGATTGTCAAACTTGGGAAGTTTTTAAAACTTCCCAAGTTTATTCGGGTTGTATAAACATTTACAACTACAACCAACCATGAAAATAGCAGTATTTGGAGCAGGCGGCCGTATTGGCAGCCGCATAGTTAATGAAGCATTAAACCGCGGCCATGATGTTACAGCCGTCGTTCGCCATCCCGAAGATTATACATTGATACACGACCATTTAAAAGTTGCCAAAGGCGACCTGTTTAACGCGCAGGATGTAGAAACAGGTGCATTCGACCAGGATGCCGTTGTAAGCGCCTATAACAATACCGGCGGCGCACCGCCATCAACTATTGCCGAACTTGCCGTTCCGCTGATAAAAGGATTGAAACAAGCGCATGTAAAAAGGCTCATCATAGTAGGAGGGGCGGGTAGTTTAAAAGTGCCTTCAGGCGGAGATTTAGTTGACACGCCAAATTTCCCGCAGGAATATAAATCCGGTGCGCTGGCGCAGCGCGATGCCCTGAAACTTTACCAAAATGAAGCCGAACTGGAATGGACCTACATTAGCCCTGCCGCCGAAATAGCCCCGGGCGAACGTACCGGTAAATTTCGCACAGGTACAAACCAGCTATTGTCAGACGCACAAGGTAAAAGCTATATTACGATGGAAGATTATGCTGTAGCTGTAATTGATGAAATTGAAACACCAATGCATGTGAGGGAGCAAATGACGGTAGCATATTAGGCCGTGTCAGATTTGACAACTTTTAAAAGTTGTCAAATCTAATTCCTACAAATATATTTCCCCCTTTAAATAAGTAACTGCTTTGCCGCTCATCAGTACCCTGTCGCCTTTTAACTCGCACCACAACTCACCCTTACGTTGTGACATTTGCAGCGCATGCAGCTTATTTTTACCTAATTTTTTTGCCCAATAAGGTATCAAATTACAATGTGCCGAGCCCGTTACCGGGTCTTCGGGAATACCTGCCCCGGGTGCGAAAAAACGGGATACAAAATCAACGTCTTTACCCGGCGCGGTAACAATTACACCAACGGTATCCATTTTTGATAAGGCAAAAAAGTCGGGTGCCATATCTTTTATCACTTCTTCCGATTCATACTCCAGGAAATAGTCCCGCGAGCGGAAAACGCCCAAAGGCTCAACACCGCCCAATGCTTCCACCAATCCGTTGGGTGTTTCAATGTGTATAGGAGGGCGCGACGGGAAATCCATTGTATACTTATCACCATTCTTAGTAACGCTAAGCACACCGGCCTTTATGGTTTCAAAATGGATGGTATCCTGTTCATAATCCAATTCGGTAAATAATATATGTGCCGATGCCAGGGTGGCATGGCCGCAAAGGTCTATCTCATATTCAGGTGTAAACCAGCGTAAGGCATAGCCATTATCATTTTTTACAAAAAAGGCGGTTTCGGCAAGATTGTTTTCTATAGCAATTTTTTGCATTACCTCGTCGGGCAGCCATTCGGTGAGCGGGCAAATTGCAGCGGGGTTGCCGCCAAATAGTTGTGAGGTAAAAGCGTCGGCCTGGTAAATTGGGATAGTCATGGTAATAATTTTATAAAGCTAAGGTAGTTTAAAGGAATTAATTAGTCAACTTTGTTACGTTGATATTTGGACGCGGTAACTTATATTTACCCTATGCGTAAACTTATATCCATATCAGCTATATTTTTTACCTGTTGTATTTGTAGTTTCAAAATAACACAAGGTACTGTTCATATAACAGGGCATATAAGAAATAATCAGCCGAAAAATCAGATTATAATATCGGCCTTCAGGTATTTATAAAATGCAATAATAAAATTATAGCTAAGAGCCAAACTGATGGTGAGGGTGATTTCAAAATTACATTTACACCCGACAATGAAAAGTCCTTTGATTTTCTCTGCTGGGGTATGGGCGTTGATACGTTATTCCTGGGTTCCAAAAAAACTTTCAGCAGTAATGATATCGATATGGTTTTATATATTCCCGTACAACAAAGGAAAAATATTTTTGGACGGATAATTTGTCCAAAATGTGGAAAAGCTGATAAGGTTTATAAGATTTCGTATGGTATGCCGCAATACATTAAGACTAATATTTCACCTCGTGGGGATACTACATATTCACGGATTTACAACGGGTATTATTATGCAGGGACGGACGTAACAGGTGTCGCAAAATATCATTGCGAGAGAGATAAAATCGAATTTTAATGTAACTTGCTATCAAATAAAAAAGCCAAAATTTAGACTACTAAATCCTGGCTTGAATACTCAAGATTTGACAACTTTTTAAAAGTTGTCAAATCTGTTCGGGAATCTATCCCAAATATGATTTCAATATCTTGCTTCTTGAAGTATGGCGCAAGCGTTGCAGCGCTTTGTCTTTTATCTGGCGTACACGCTCGCGTGTAAGGTTAAATTTTTCACCAATTTCTTCCAATGATAGCGGATGATTGGTGCCTAAGCCAAAAAACAGTACGATGATTTCGCGCTCGCGCTCGGTTAATGTGGATAGTGAACGTTTGATCTCTTCAGATAGCGACTCGTTAATTAATATTGAATCCGTATTGGGTTCTGAATTTTCAAGTACGTCCAGTAAGGTGTTTTCCTCACCCTGTACAAATGGCGCATCCATAGAAACGTGGCGGCCTGAATTACTTAGTGTATCAGAAATTTTGTCAACCGTAGTTTCCAGCATATCGGCCAGTTCTTCGGGTGAAGGCTCGCGCTCAAATTCCTGCTCTAACTTTGAAAATGCCTTGCTTATTTTGCTTAATGAACCTACCTGGTTTAAAGGTAAACGCACAATACGTGATTGCTCGGCAATAGCCTGCAAAATCGATTGGCGTATCCACCAAACGGCGTATGATATAAATTTAAATCCTTTAGTTTCATCAAAACGTTTTGCTGCCTTAATTAGGCCTAAGTTTCCTTCGTTTATTAAGTCGCCCAAGGTTAAGCCCTGGTTTTGATATTGCTTGGCTACAGATACAACAAAACGTAAGTTAGTTTTTGTTAAACGCTCTAAAGCCGCCTGGTCACCTTCCCTTATCTTTTGCGCTAATATTACTTCTTCTTCGGCTGTGATTAGGTCTACTTTACCAATTTCGTGAAGATATTTGTCGAGTGATTGCGACTCACGGTTGGTGATGGATTGGGTTATTTTGAGTTGTCTCATTTATTTATAAAACCTCGATTCTTACTTTTAGAATTGAACGTGCAAAGGTACGAAATTGTTATGGAATTTTTTCACTATAATTTATATAATAAAAAAGATCATAAATTATTCATAAACAGGCAATAATTGCATGATTTTTGTGGTGTGGGTAAACACCGTAATTTATATTTCGGTTAATTTAAAAGTTTCGTTTAAACGGATACCCTTTTCGGTTTGCTGTAAGGTGCAACACTCATTTAGCGGGTCGTGTTCAAGGTAAAGGATGTAATCTTTCTCAGCAGCCTCATTTAAAATGGTTTTCTTTTCGGTTAATGTTTTTAGCGGAAACATGTCATAAGCCATTACGTAGGGCAGGGGAATATGCCCAACCGAAGGTAACAAGTCTGCCATATATAAAATACTTTTTTCTTTGTATTTAATAAGTGGCAACATCATCGCATCGGTGTGCCCGTATGCAAAACGGATGTGCATGTTATCAGTAAATTTTACACCATCTTTTGTTGATACAAACTTTAGCTGACCGCTTTCCTTTATCGGTAAAATGTTTTCTTTTAAAAATGAAGCCTTTTCACGCTCATTTGGATTTACCGCCCAGTCCCAGTGTTGTTCATTGCTCCAGTATACGGCATTTTTAAAAGCAGGTCTTAGTTGTTCGCCATCCCTTATAACTGCGCCGCCAACATGGTCAAAATGCAGGTGTGTTAAAAAAACGTCGGTAATATCATCGCGGTGAAAACCCAGGGCGGCTAATGAGTTATCCATGGTAGCATTGCCATGCAAATAATAATGGCTAAAAAACCGCTCATCCTGCTTATTGCCAATTCCGGTATCAATTAATATCAAACGGCCTTCGTCCTCAACCAGCAAACAACGCATGGCCCAGGTACATAAGTTATTCTCATCTGCCGGGTTGGTTTTATTCCAGATAACTTTAGGCACAACGCCAAACATGGCACCGCCATCTAATTTGAAAAAACCGGTGTCTATGGTGAAGAGGTTCATGGTTGATAGTTAATAGTATTAGTCGAGTGAATTTCGTAGCGCAGTAATCATTTTAACTAACCTCATATTCATCATAAAGATGTTTGAAATTTATATCAGTAATATAATCTCTTCTTTTTGACATTAATTTGTGATGTCAGAATGAACAATTCATCTTTAGGAAATGATTTAACTAATTGGCTGATTTGATCATTGAAATCTATGGCTCTTTGCCAAACCAATAATTCTTCAAATCTAAAAGCCATAAATTGCTATTAACCAAAAACCTAACTATGATCTACGAACCATCAACTATGAACTACAAATGTATACACTCCCCATACGCATCTGCGGCCGCTTCCATCACAGCTTCGCTCATGGTTGGGTGCGGATGTACAGATTTGATAATTTCATGGCCGGTTGCTTCCAGCTTGCGGGCGGTAACCACTTCGGCAATCAGTTCAGTAACATTATGACCAAGCATGTGGGCACCTAAAAACTCGCCATATTTGGCATCAAATATTAATTTTATAAAACCGTCTTTTACACCTGCGGCACTGGCCTTGCCTGATGCCGAAAAAGGGAATTTGCCTATTTTTAGTTCATAACCAGCTTCCCTCGCTGCTTTTTCAGTATAACCAACCGATGCAACCTCGGGCAGACAATAGGTACATCCCGGAATATTATTATAATCTAACGGTTGCGGATTGTGGCCTGCAAATTTCTCAACGCATATGATCCCTTCGGCTGATGCAACGTGGGCCAGGGCCTGACCTTTGACAATATCACCTATGGCATACACACCTTCTATATTAGTACGGTAAAAATCATCAACCAGCACTTTGCCTTTTTCGGTTTTTACGCCATTTTCTTCAAGTCCTATGCCTTCAATATTGGTTGATATACCAACGGCTGATAATACAATTTCGGCTTCCAGTATCTCTGCCCCGGTAGCAGTTTTTATATGTACTTTACAGGTATCGCCTGTTGTGTCAACAGATTCTACATTAGAGCCGGTCATGATATTTATTCCCTGTTTTTTTAGGATGCGTGCCAGTTGCCTTGAAATTTCTTCATCCTCTAACGGGACAATATTATCCAGGTACTCAACAACGGTTACCTTTGTGCCTATTGCATTATAGAAATAGGCAAACTCAATGCCGATAGCGCCTGATCCAACTACGATCATCGACTTTGGCTTTTTAGGCAATATCATGGCCTGGCGATAGCCTATCACCTTCCGGCCATCCTGTTTTAAATTAGGTAACTCGCGCGAGCGGCCACCGGTGGCTATTATAATATGTTTGGCAGTAAATTCTTTCGCGCCATCATTATTCTTTATTTCTACTACACCCTTACTTTTTAACTTACCGTAACCAATGATAACATCGATCTTGTTTTTCTTCATTAAAAACTGAACGCCCTTGCTCATGCCGTCAGCTACGCCGCGGCTTCTTTTAATTACGCTTTCAAAATCTATTTCGCCGCCGCTTACCTTTATTCCATAATCAGCAGCATGGTTTAAATATTCAAATACCTCCGCGCTCTTTATTAAAGCCTTGGTAGGTATACAGCCCCAGTTAAGGCAAATGCCCCCTAATGATTCTTTTTCAACTATAGCGGTCTTTAAACCAAGCTGTGCAGCGCGTATAGCGGATACGTATCCGCCTGGACCTGATCCTATAACAATTACATCGTAACTCATATTATATTATAGATTTTTTTTGAATGGCAAATCTAAGTAAAAGGGCTGAATTGAAGAAACCGGTTTATGCGGATAAAATTATAAGCGCTGATTTTTATAGCATGGCAAATAAGGTTAATCACAACCGCTTTAATATAAACAAAAATAAAAAATATAAATATTATATTAAAAATAAGTTAACTCTGCATTATTTAACTGATTGACTATTAAATGTTGATAAATATATAATAATTGTTAACATTAACTTAACACAAATAATAATGGCATCAATTATATTTGCTCATAATTAATCAATTCATTTACTATATTTCAAACAAGCGCATATGAGGAAGTATTTACTCTCTTTATTTATTTCAATTTTTGCATTTTGCCTGGCCATTGCCCAGGTTACAAACGCACAAATCAAGTTTACCGGAAAAATAACTGACGCGAACACGCAGGAAGCCTTAATTGGGGCAACAGTTACTTTAAAGGGAACTTCAACTGCCACCACAACATCATTGGATGGTTCGTTTAAACTTACGGTTCCTGCGGGTAGCCAGGTACTGGTAATTACCTATGTTGGCTATGTACCACAGGAAATTACTGTAGACCCTGGCAAAACAGACTTAGGCAATATCATTTTGCAACCCAGTTCAGCAAGTATGAATGAAGTTACTATTACAGGTGACATTGCTATTGACAGGAAAACCCCTGTAGCTGTATCAACGCTCGGCCCGCAGTATATTGAGGATCACATAGGTAACCAGGATATACCGGAGCTGTTGAGCATTACACCTGGTGTAATGGCCACAGCATCAGGTGGTGGTTACGGCGATTCCCGTATCAGTATCCGTGGGTTCTCCAGCGGTTCAAATAAAGGAAACGTCGCATTAACCGTTAATGGTATATCTGTAACTGATGCAGAAACCGGAGCTATTTTCTGGTCAGATTTTTCCGGGTTGACCGATGTTGTTACCTCTGTTCAGATTCAGCGTGGCTTAGGTGCTTCTAAAATTGTTGTTCCATCGTTTGGCGGTACCATTAATATTACAACCCGCAATACGGATGCTGTACAAGGTGGTTATGTTTCGCAAACTGTAGGTAGTGATGGCTATGACAAAACTGCTGTGTTAATATCAACCGGTCTTGATAAAAATGGCTGGGCTGCAACTTTTCAGGGAAGCAGGAACATGGGCAATGGTGATGCGCAAGGACTTAATTTTTTAGGTTATAATTATTTCTTTAATCTTTCTAAAGTGTTAAGCCCAAACCAAAGAATATCTTTCTCGGTAATGGGTGCTTCGCAAAACCACGGACAAAGGCCCGAAGAAACTATTGCAGATTATCAAAACGCGCCTCAGGGCATCAAATGGAATTATGATTTAGGTGTAAAAGACGGGCAGCAAATTAACCCTTACAACAATTTTTTTAGTGAACCGTTATTTTTCCTGAACCACGATTGGACAATAAATTCAAAATCGAGCTTAACAACTGTCGTATATGCACAGTATGGCACTGGCGGAGCTGGTGAATTAGGTGGCACTGCTGCCCCACGGGTAGCCGGTACAAACATTTATACTCCTTTTGATTATACAGCAGTTGAAAAAACCAACGCAACAAGCGTTGATGGTTCAGCCGGTAGTTATTTCTTTGTTTCGCACAATGATCACCTGGAATACGGGCTGAGAAGCACTTATAAAACTTTGTTAGGGAAAAACATTGACTTCTCGGCAGGTATTGCTTTAAAGCATTATTCAGGAAATCATTACGATGTGGTTAGCGATTTGTTAGGGGCTGATTATGTAAAAAATGATTTCACAGGCACACCTGCACTTGGCAGTGGTTCAGGTAATATCAACCAACCGATTGACCGCGCTGTAGTTGGCGATAAAATAAGTTTCTTTAACAAAGACTATATAGAATCTGCCGGAGCGTTTTCACAGGCGGAATATTCAAAAGATAATTTTACAGCGTTTATCACTTTATCGGGTTCCGAATCAGCTGATAAAAGGACAGATTATTTTAATTACCTGAACAGCGACCCTAATCAAACTACTCCATGGATTAAGTTCTTTACTTATGAAACTAAAGGTGGTGCAAACTACAATATCAATGATCAGATGAACCTGTATGCTAACATAGGCTTCATCACCAAACCGCCATATTTTGCCACCGTTTTTGAAAATTTCACCAATGAAATTAACAAGAACCCCGTACCTGAAAAATTGTTTAGCTATGAGTTAGGCTATGGTTATAAAATACCAGGTTTTTCAGCTAAAGTAGATCTTTACCGCTCGCTTTACATGAATGAAACACTTAACTCTACTTATACCGATGCTACTACACAGCAGTTATACAGCTCAAATGTTACTGGTGTGACAGAAATGCACCAGGGTGCCGAACTGGAATTACGGGCAAAACCTATAAGGGCTGTAACTTTAATAGGCATGTTATCATTAGGCGACTGGTATTATACAAAAAATGCCGGGCCTGCAAATGTGTACAATAGTCAGCAAACGCTGATTGCAACTGTGCCCCAGGTAGATTTACAGGGAATTAAAGTTGGTGACGCTGCCCAAACAACAGCGGCATTAGGAATAGACATAGACGTATTGCCGGCGTTAAGAGTAGGAGCAACTTCTTTCTTTTACGGCAACTATTATTCTAACTTTACTGCTGCTGATGTGACCACCCCAGGCCTGGAGCCGTATAAAATACCTGATTATACAATTTTGAACCTGAATGCTATATTCAAATTCAAAATTTCAGGCTTAGACGCTCAGCTTATTGGCAACGTGTTTAATTTAATGAATACTAAATATATATCTGACGCTCTTGACGCGACCGCAAGTGGCCAGGCCCAAAATGTCAGCGTTTATTATGGCTTAGGCAGGACATTTACTACAGGTTTAAAAATTAAATTTTAAGAAATAAACATAAAAAATTAACATGAAAAAAATTCACTATTTATTAACTATTGCTGCGATAGCCATTACAGGCTGCCAGAAGCAACCAATAGTGGGCCTTGGGGGCAGCGCTTCGAGCGAAGTGAAGGCGATGACTATTACTTTGGCTTCAACTGATTACACAAAAGTGGGCTCAGGTGTTTATGCCTATAACACTAAAAGCTTTGCTTCAGATGCTGATGCGAAAATGTACATCCCCACTATTTTGAATTCAGAATATCCTCAGCTTAGCGACGGATCAACCGCAAGCGTAACTTTTACAGAACAGCCTGTTTTGGCCGACAGTATTTTTGCTGATCAGAAATATACACTGGTTACTACGCCTACAAATGATTATAAGCTATTACCTGGTAATTCATTCAGTGATTTTACGGTGGCGCAAACATTAAGCTGGTTACCTTATAAATTCACAGCCCCGGTACAAGCACAGGAAGAAATATTGACTTTCGCCTTTTACAATGGCTCTGCTACGGTTGCAGGCACAGTACAAGCCTATTTATATACAAATGGCGCATGGCTGAATGCTTACCTGGTTAGCCCGGCCCAGTATACATCAATAAGCCTCGGTACTTATGATCAGTTCACTTCATCTAATACTGCTGCTTCTATAACCGGATATTTAAATGTATTCCTTAAAAGTGACCCAAATGTTATGGCTGTAGCAACGGTAGGTACTGTTGAGTATGTGAGCTATAATTATTACAATGCGGCTAAAGCTACTACGCAAAGAGTAATGGCACTTGTTTACAATGGCTCAAATTGGGTAGCAACAAATACAACAACACTTAATTTCCTTAAAAGCGGTGGTACCTGGATTGCCGACCCAACAGTATATTATACCATCACAACTGCTGACATAGCTTTATTAAACGGCACTTCCGTTAATACTGCTGTTCCTATAGCAAACGTAATACAATATGGCGATTTTAACGTAGAGTCATCAAGCCAATACTACTGGAGCCCTGCCCAATTACAGGCGGCTATGATAGTAATACTTACACATGATTTCCCGAGCCCTAAAATTAATATAGCTTACAAAATAAGTTATCTGGCTTATACGGGTACAAACAACATAGCCACGTTAACATTTATTAATAACGGTACAGCATGGGTTGCACAATAACAATTAATAATTAAATTTATATTGAAGCCCCGGTCAAGTCTGACCGGGGCTTTTTTATTTATAATAATATTTCACATATGCTAATAAATGCCATTATTGTATTTATTAACATTAAATTATTAATTATTTATTGTTATTAGCCATGTATGTTGCTAAAATTTAATAATATATAATATTGGCTTAATGTTGGAAAAGTAGTGATAATCTATCTTTGACCCATAAATTAACCCTAATTAATTATTAAAAAACAGCAAATATGAGGAAGCATTTACTCTCTTTATTCGTTATTTCTATTATTACCGTATGCACAGCCTTTGCCCAGGTAACTACGAGTAGTTTTTCTGGTATTATTAAAGACTCCAAAGGAGAAACCTTACCCGGAGCTACCGTCAGGGCTACACACCTGCCCAGCGGAACCAATTACAGTACATCTACCAACAAGGACGGACGTTTTACATTACCAAACGTACGTATCGGCGGCCCGTATTCGTTAGTTGTTACATTTATCGGATATGAAACAAAAACCTATGCCGATATTTCTTTGAAATTAGGCGAGCCATATATCATTAACGTTACTTTGTCTGAAACCGGGAAAGTTTTAAATGAAGTTGTTGTTTCGGGCAGCAAGGAAATTAATGTGGCGAGGGCGGGCGAAAGCACAAACATTGATAGCAGGATGCTGACTACATTACCTTCTATTAACCGGAGCATCACAGATTTTACCCGCCTTAGCCCACTTGCAAACGGCACCAGTTTTGGCGGCCGCGACAGCAGGTTCAATAACACATCAATTGATGGCGCGAATTTGAACAATAGCTTTGGTTTAAGTACCGATCCGCTTCCCGGCGGTGGCGCACAGCCAATTTCTATTGAAGCTTTTGACGAAATATCTGTAAATGTCGCCCCGGTTGATGTAAGACAATCCGGTTTTACCGGTGCGGGTATTTACGCGGTAACCAAAAGCGGTACCAATACATTAAGTGGTTCTGCTTATGATTATTATAAAAACCAGTCGTTTAACGGTGTAAACATTGGCGACAATAATATAAGCGCGAACATTGCAAAATCACAAACCGAAACTTACGGTTTTACCTTAGGCGGCCCGATAATTAAAAACAGGGTATTCTTTTTTGTAAATTATGAAAATAACAAAAGCACATCGCCCGGTAACTCTAACTCGCCAACCGGCGGTTCGGGAATAGGAACTGTTGCAATCACTCCGGTAGCCGATCTTCAGGCGGTATCTAATTATTTACTGAATAATTATGGTTACAAAACAGGTGTTTTTGATAATTTTCCTGCTTTTAAACAAACAAGTACCAACTTTTTGGCTAAAATTGACTGGAACATCAATGACAAAAATAAAGTAACGCTTAAGTACAGCAGCTTAGCATCAACAAGTGATGACCCCATTAATGGTACTTCAATTCCGAATGGCGGCGGCTTTTCCGTCACCGGCAAGTCTGGTACAGTTAGTTCATTGCCAAATTCGCGTTACAGCTTACAATCAATCGCATTTGAAAACTCCAACTATGGTTTTATTAACCCGGTAAAAACCTATACCGCCGAATTAAACAGTTCTATCAGCAACAAAATGTCAAACCAGTTATTGTTGGCATATACCAATACTGATAGCAAGCGTACTTTTCCCGGTGGAAATTCATTCCCTACTATCGATATATTTAACGGGGCGGGCAGCAACTATATAACTGCCGGTAACGATCCGTTCACGCTGAATAACGATGTAATTAATAACACCACTACGATCACCGACAACTTTACCTATTATGCAGGTAAACATACAATTACAGCCGGTGGTAACTATGAATACCAATATTTAGGTAACCAGTTTATGCCGGGTGCTGCGGGTTATTATGCTTACAATAGCTTAAGCGATTTTTTGAGTAATAAACCACCGGTTTACTTTGCTTATACCTATTCATTAGAACCGGGCGTATCAGCGCCTTATTCTGCAGCATTAAAAATAGGAACATTAGGCTTATACGCGCAGGATGAATATTCTGTAAATAATGATTTAAAAGTTACCTATGGCTTACGTGCAGATAAATCTATTTATTTAGAAGACCCGGAAGAAAACCCACAGGTAACAGCCCTGCAATTACCAAACCAAAATGGTGTTATGACAAGCTACAGCACCGGTAAATGGCCTAAAAGCCCGTGGTTAATTTCGCCGCGCGTAGGGTTCAGGTGGAATATTTTATCAGATAACTCATTGATATTAAGAGGCGGAATGGGTGTGTTTACCGGTAAAATACCTTATGTTTATTTGACTAATATGCCTACTAACAGCGGTATGTACCAGTTTGGCGGGGCAATTACTGACCCTGCTGTATTAGCTAATATTAAACTGACTCAAAATCCTTCAACTTATGCCAACTTGCTTCCATTAACAGCAGGTACAGCGGTTTCATCGGGAACTGTAGTGGTAGACCCTAACTACAAATTTCCGCAGATATTCAGAACTAACGCGGCATTAGAAAAAGCTTTTGGGGATGGTTATACATTGACCTTTGAAGGCGAATACACCAAGGATATTAACGCGACACGTTATATTAATGTCAACCTTAAAGCTCCCACAGGAGAAACTTCTGAAGGCGACCTGTCAAGAGAACGTTACGTAGGTAACGGCACAGCTTTACCAACTGCTTCAGACAGATTGATATATCCAGCCTTAGGTAACATTTACCTTTTGACAAATACAAGCGAAGGTTATTCGGGCGCTTTAACCGCGCAGATCAGCAAACGTTATGCTAATGGGTTTTACGGATCATTAGCCTATACTTATACCGTTGCTAAGGATGTTAACGCCAATCTTGGTTCAACAGCGGCTTCAACTTATGCTGGAAACCCAAATGTTGGTACATCAAACGAAGCTGAATTAGGTAATTCAACTTATTTTACACCGCATAGAGTTGTTGCAAACGCGGCCTACACTATTAATTATTTAGATCATGGTGCTACTACCTTTGGCTTATTTTACCAGGGATCGTTAGGCAGCCCTATAAGTTATGTAATAAACGGTGATTTGGACGGCGATGGCAACAGTACTTCTGATTTAATGTATATTCCTAAAAATGTTAATGATATCACTTTTGTTACCTCAACAGCCACTGTAAATGGTGTTACCTATACCTATACACCCGGCCAGCAGGCTGCGGCATTAAACCAGTTTATCAATAACAGTTCGTACCTGAAAAACCACAGGGGCGAGTTTGCAGCCAGGAACGCAGCATTTCTTCCCTGGTATAACCGGGTTGATTTGAATTTTTTACAGGACTTTTATGTTGTGACAGGTAAAAAGCACCAAAAAAACGTACTGGAGTTTAGCGCCGTTGTACAAAATCTTCCCAACCTGTTAGATAAGTATTGGGGGATACAACAAAATGTAACCACCTCAAGTCCGTTAACATTTGTTGGCTATAATGGTAATACACCTACATATACCTTAAGGCAAATAAATGGCCAATTAGTAAATACGCCATTTATGAATGCAACCAGCGGGACTACCTGGAGTTTGTTAATAGGAGTGAAATATAAATTTTAATTAATTGAAAATATAAATTGATGAAAATGAAAAAATATATAAGCGGTTTTGTGATTGCAGTAATGGCAATAACATTAGTTTCGTGTGATAAAAAGGTTGATGTGCTTGCAGTACAAGCTATATTGCCACCATTAGAATTGTCAAGCCTTGGTATGAGTACCGAGGGCCCGTACCCGATTACAAGCACTGTTCAGATATTATATGGAGCAACAACAACTAACGAAACGCCCGGTGCATTTGATTTGAGTATTTATGATGCCGCCGCGCCAACTGTACTGGTAGAAACCCTGCATTTTAATTCATGGAGTGGTTTTGATTCAACTACGCCAACTGGGGCAACTACAGGAACATTGGGCTCAATAAGCTATGTGCCAATACAAACAAGCTACCCAAATACAATAGCTTACCAGGGTTCAATTTTGCTAAAACTAAGCAAGTTAACATCTGGCCATACCTACACTGTAACGGCTGTAGCCCACGCAGCAGATTTGACTGTTGCACCTATAACGTTAACAGCTAAGTCACTGTTTTTTACGCAATAATTGCAGGAAAATAAAATTTAAAGGGGCCGTCATGAATACTGTGACGGCCTTTTTCTGTTAGATATAAAATCAGAAACACCCTCCTTTATATCCAGGAAATAACGGCTATCTAATTGTAAATAAACTCTCCGTATTCAGACTGTATAGTTACCTGCTTTTGCCCGGCAGCTTCCACATGGCCTATAATTTGGGCCGCAATGCCAAAACTTTCAGAGATCTCGATCAGCTTGGCAGCTATATTTTCAGGAACATATAATTCCATGCGATGCCCCATATTAAAAACCTTATACATTTCCTGCCAGCTTGTTTTTGATTCATCCTGTATTAGTTTAAACAATGGCGGGACAGGGAACAGGTTGTTTTTTATAATATGCAGGTTATCTATAAAATGCAAAACCTTGGTTTGCGCGCCGCCGCTGCAATGTACCATACCATGTATTTGGTCGCGGTAACTATCAAGCATCACTTTTATAACCGGGGCATAGGTTCGTGTGGGCGATAATACCAATTTACCTGCGGCGATAGTTTTACCATTGCCAATGTCAACCAGGTCAGTTAGTTTTTTAGAGCCGGAGAAAACGAGGTGATGCGGTATACCGGCATCATAACTTTCGGGATATTTATCAGCAATAGTTTTATTAAAAACATCATGCCGGGCAGATGTTAAGCCGTTTGAACCCATGCCACCGTTATATTCCTTTTCGTAAGTTGCCTGCCCGTACGAAGCTAAGCCGACTATCACGTTGCCCGGTTTAATAGTATGGTTTGATATAACGTCACTGCGTTTCATCCGGCAGGTAACTGTCGAGTCGACTATTATAGTACGCACTAAATCGCCAACATCTGCTGTTTCGCCGCCGGTGGAATAAATACCGATACCGGCTGATCTTAGTTCGCCCAATATTTCCTCTGTGCCGTTTATAATGGCGGCAATAACTTCGCCCGGAATTAAATTTTTATTTCGCCCTATGGTTGAGGATAGTAAAATACTATCGGTAGCGCCAACGCAAAGCAGGTCATCCAGGTTCATAATTATCGCGTCTTGCGCAATGCCGCGCCAAACAGACAAATCGCCGGTTTCTTTCCAATAAGTATAGGCCAATGATGATTTTGTACCTGCGCCATCGGCATGCATAATATTACAGTACTCCGGATCGTTGGTTAATATATCGGGCACTATTTTGCAAAATGCTTTTGGAAAAATGCCTTTATCAATATTTTTTATAGCATTATGTACATCATCTTTTGAGGCAGAAACACCTCTCTGATCATATCTTTGCGAAGAAACCATGGGCAAATATAAATAATAGTTCATAGTTCATGGCTGATAGTTCATGGACAAGAGTATTAAAATATTTTACTTTAATATTTCTTATCCGGAAGATGATGTAACGTTACTCATAAGTTGATATTTGATCTTTAAGAAAAAAATCAAAAGTGTACGAGCAGGATAATATAAAACAATAACTATGTTAACCCAGGCAATCTTATTTTATATATAATATATTGATAATCAATATATATAAAAATGTTAACCCTGAATTAGATTAAGTTGTGTTAACCCTCCTTTTGCTCTTCCTGGCATCAATGGCCCTATATTGACGGTTACTCAACACATGGTTGAGAATTCAGCGTTACATGATTTACTATATTTGCAAAATACTTTCTACCTCATGAAAATTATCTCTTGGCTTAGGCTACAATTAAAAAGTTCATTTGACAGGATACGCAACGAAAACTTTAAAAAGAACGCGTTACAAGCCATCCCTTTTTGGATAGCATCTGTAATTACGGGCCTGGTAGCCGTATTATACACCAAACTGTTTGTTGGGGCTGAGGATATTACTGCATTAATAATTAAAAATCATACCTGGCCGCTTTTTATTTTAACACCCGCCTGTTTTGTATTTGCCTGGTGGCTGGTTGAGCGCTTTGCCCCGTATGCGCGGGGCAGCGGTATCCCGCAGGTAATGGCCGCTATTCAAATTTCCTCTCCTAAAACAAATCATTTGGTTGATAAACTTTTAAGTTTTCGCATTATACTGATTAAAGTAGCCTCAAGCCTGGTAATGGCTGTTGGTGGCGGCGCGGTTGGCAGGGAGGGGCCAACCATCCAGATAGCTGCCTCTATATATAAAATTATATACCAGCTATTGCCAAAATGGTGGCCCAAAATCGCAAAGCGAAATATGATGGTAACCGGCGCAGCGGCCGGATTAGCTGCCGCCTTTAACACGCCATTAGGAGGGATTGTATTTGCTATTGAAGAATTAACCCGTACACATTTTAGCTATTATAAAACCGCTATCTTTTCGTCTGTGATAATTGCAGGGTTATCGGCGCAGGCATTGTTAGGGCCATATTTATACCTGGGTTATCCTAAGCTGGATGGTTTATCTTCATTAATATTTTTCGGGGTTGCATTGGTAGCCGTAGTTACAGGATTATTAGGGGCTTCGATGTCAAAACTGATCATATATATATTCAGTCTGAAAGCCAGGTTAAAATTAAAGTATCAACATGTTTTATATGTTGCAGGGTGTGCGCTGGTTATGGCGTTTTTAGCATTTTTTATTGATAGGGCCGTTTTAGGTTCGGGAAAGGAAATTATGCAGACAACACTATTCACATCACATAAATATGTTGCCTGGTATATTCCTGTGTTAAGAATAGTAGGCCCGGTGTTTTCGTTCACAACGGGTGGGGCAGGAGGTGTGTTCGCGCCGGCTTTAGGTGCAGGGGCAAGTGTTGGGTCGTTAGTGGCAAGCTGGTTCAAAGTATCTGATATTGATACCAATATGCTCATTTTAGCCGGTATGGTTGGCTTTTTAACAGGTGTAACCCGCTCACCTTTTACATCCGTAATATTGGTTTTGGAAATGACCGACAGGCATAACGTAATATTCCACCTCATATTGGCCGGCATGGTTGCCAGCCTGGTAGCAGTATTAATTGAAAAACATTCATTTTATGACCACTTGAAAACAGGTTACATAAAGGAACTGGAAAGAGAAGAATTGTCAACCGATCATGAGTAATGCGAATTTTAAAAATTGAATCGAATTAACACAAAGTAGAATTCGTGAAATTCGCCTCAATTTGTGAAATTAGTGTCAATTATTTAATAAACAACAGTTCCCTAAACTTAGGCAACGGCCATAACGAATCATCTACCAATTGTTCCAGCTTATCAACGTGGTAGCGTATAGGCTGGAAAAATGGTTTTACCTTTTCGTCATAGTCAATCGCCTTTTCGCGCAGGTCATCAATGGCATTCGCTTTTTTGCGCTCATCAACCATTTGCTCCACATTTGTTTTAATAGCGTTGATATGCCCGGCTATTTGATTGATGATATCTATTTGCGCGGCATAGGTAGATTCATTCAATCCCAGGTCTTTTAATCCTTTAGCGTTAACTACAAGCCTGGTTTGATATTCAATAGCAGCCGGGATAATCACATTGGTTACCATTTCGCCCATAACGCGGGCCTCTATCTGTAGTTTTTTATAAAAGCTGTCTAATAAAATTTCATGACGCGCATGTGCTTCCCGTTTGGTAAATACGGATGTTTCCGCAAATAATATTTCAGATTTTTCAGATAAGAATGCGTCGAGCGCCTTTGGGGTTGTTTTTATATTACTTAATCCTCTTAGTGCAGCTTCCTTTTCCCACTCCGCGCTATAGCCGTTACCCTCAAAGCGTATAGCTTTTGAATCCTTAATGTATCGCTTGATGATCATCAATAAGGCTACATCTTTCTTTTCGCCCTTTTTGATCAGTTTATCTACATCATACTTGAATTTTTTTAACTGATCGGTAACTATCAAATTCAAAATAGTCATCGGGCTGGCCGAGTTTGCCGATGAGCCTACGGCCCTGAATTCAAACTTATTGCCGGTAAAGGCAAATGGCGAAGTGCGGTTACGGTCAGTATTATCTTTTAAAATTTGCGGTATTTTGGGTATGCCTTGCCATAATAAGGCATCATCTTTTATCTTTTTACTTATCCTGGATGTTTCAATTTCGTCCAAAACCTCGCTTAACTGGCTGCCTAAAAATATCGATAATATGGCAGGGGGGGCTTCATTTGCACCTAAACGGTGATCATTGTTAACTGATGCGATAGATGCCCTTAAGAGGTCGGCATGTTCATAAACCGCTTTGATGGTATTCACAAAGAAAGTCAAAAACATGAGGTTGTTTTTAGGCGTTTTGCCAGGGGATAGCAAATTTTTACCGGTATTGGTTATCATAGACCAGTTATTGTGCTTGCCCGATCCGTTTACGCCCGCGTAAGGTTTTTCATGTAGTAAAACCTTGAAATTGTGACGCTTGGCTATTCTGTCCATCAGATCCATTAATAATGAATTATGGTCTATAGCCAAATTCAATTCTTCATAAATTGGGGCACATTCAAATTGCGAAGGTGCAACCTCATTGTGCCGGGTTTTTAATGGAATACCTAATTGCAGGGCCTCGGTTTCCATATCCTGCATAAAGGCATATACCCGTTCAGGTATCGAACCAAAATAATGATCTTCCAGCTGCTGGTTTTTGGCAGACATGTGTCCGAAAAGCGTACGCCCGGTTAAATACAGATCGGGCCGGGCATTAAATAAGGCAATATCGACCAAAAAATATTCCTGCTCAATGCCTAATGACGAATTAACTTTTTCAATGCTTTTATCAAAATAGTGGCATACATCAACAGCCGCTTTATCCAGCGCGTTTATGGCCTTTAATAACGGCACTTTATAATCAAGCGCCTCGCCTGTATACGAAACAAATACGGTAGGGATACACAAGGTACGACCCATAATAAATGCAGGCGAGGACGGGTCCCAGGCGGTATATCCACGTGCTTCAAATGTATTACGTATACCACCGCTTGGAAAACTGGAAGCGTCCGGTTCCTGTTGTGATAGCGCATCTCCCGAAAAAACCTCAATAGCGCCATCGGCAGTAGGCTCAAAAAATGCATCGTGCTTTTCTGCCGTGCTGCCGGTTAAGGGCTGAAACCAATGTGTATAATGTGTAGCCCCTTTTCCCATCGCCCAAGATTTCATTGCGGAAGCTACCTGCTCGGCCATATCGCGCGGAATGGGTTCACCCTTATCTATGGAGTTCATAATGCCCTGGAAACCTTCTTTTGAAAGATATTCCTTCATCTTCTTTTTATCGAAAACGTTGGCATTGAAAAAATCTGAAATTTTTGGTGAAGGTATTTTTACTTCGGGTATTACGCGTGTTAATACGGTTTGAAGTGCCTGGAAGCGGATGTTAGACATAATTGGCGAATAAAAAATATTTTAATCAAAAGTAGAATTATAGTTTAAAATTTAAAATGAAATCTATTGATTGCCTTAAATTTAAACAATATTAATAATGAGTAATAAATCGCTGTTTTTTTAATAAAAAGTCAATTTTAATAGATTTTTTTAATGATATTTTATGATTGTTGCAAATTTTAGGGTGATTAAATTATATTATCTGTACTTTTTGAATATTTGATACGAATTATGGGTAATAAATCATTTTTATTACACAATTAATTTGTCGTTATTGTTGCATGTGATTTTTACATCAGTAAAAACAAAATATATTATAAAAAATCATATTGATTTACAACAATTTGAAAAAATAATTGATTTATTAATGAAATTTTACTTATTTGTCCTTAACTTTATTAAAAAAACAAAAATTAAGTGTCTAATATAGAATAAATGAAAGCAGATCAACCTCAAATTAATTTGTTTACCCTTGTCAGAGGCGTAACTCTAAGAAAAATAAATGCTGCGGTTAATAAAAATCGATTGATAAAATATTTACCCGTACTGCTGATGGTTATTATTTTTTTTGTTGCTATGCATCCCTCAACGTCATTTGCACAAACTGCGGATCCGTCAGGAACGCATACCGGTACCATTAAAGATGTACCGGCCGCAAAAGTTGGTTCACCTACGCTTAATGAGGTTGCCGATACAGTGGGACATAATAAGATAGCTATCAATATTATGTGGACATTACTAACAGGTTTTTTAGTAATGTTTATGCAGGTTGGCTTCGCCATGGTTGAAACGGGTTTTACACGCGCCAAAAACGTAGCCCATACTATGGCTATGAATATATTTATTTATATTTTAGGGATAACGGGTTTTTGGATATGTGGATTTGCCTTTATGTTTGGTGGTGTGGGTGCTGTTTCATCGTTAGGCGGAACCCCCGGCCTTACCCATGAAGTTACAATACATTTATTTGGCAAAGATTTCGGTATTATAGGGGCAGCCGGATATTTTTTAAACAGTAAGGTATATGACGTTGGCGTTTTTACCTTATTCTTGTTCCAGATGGTATTTATGGATACCGCTGCAACCATACCAACCGGGGCGATGTCCGAAAGGTGGAAATTTAAGGCATTTGCTGTTTACGGTTTGTTTATATCGATGTTTGTTTACCCTATATTCGGTAACTGGGTTTGGGGCGGCGGCTGGCTGGCTAATTTAGGCACTAATTTCGGCCTTGGCCACGGACACGTTGATTTTGCAGGTTCGTCTGTAGTACATTTGGTTGGTGGCGTAGCAGCTTTGGCTGGTGTAATTGTATTAGGCCCGCGTTTAGGGAAATATAATAAAGATGGCAGCGCAAATACAATTCCCGGGCATAATATCCCAATGGCGGTAGTGGGTACGCTTATATTAGCTTTTGGCTGGTTTGGGTTTAATCCCGGATCGACATTGTCTGGAACTGACTTGCGCATTGCAATTGTTGCTACAAATACCATGATCGCCAGCGCCAGCGGCGGGTTGTTTGCTACACTTTATATGTGGATAAAATATAAGAAACCGGAAGTTGGCGTAATGGGCAACGGTTTATTAGGCGGCCTGGTAGCCATAACTGCTCCCTGTGCTTTTGTGAATGCCACATCAGCATTTATTATTGGTGGTATAGCCGGCTTATTGGTGGTAACATCCACATTTTTTATTGATCAGAAATTAAAACTTGATGATCCGGTGGGTGCAATAGCCGTTCATGGTGTATGCGGTTACTGGGGAGTATTGGCATTAGGCCTTTTTGCAGACGGCCAGTACGGTGAAGGATGGAACGGAGTAAAAGGAACAGTTACGGGTCTATTTTACGGCGATGCGTCTCAATTTGTGGCTGAATTTATTGGCGGCACAACTTGCATTGTGTTTGTATTTACCGTAATGTTCATATTTTTCAAAATATGTGATAAGGCAATGGGCATCCGTTCAAGAGAAGCTGATGAAATTATTGGTTTGGATGAAAACGAAATTGGCTTGAAAGGATATGATAATGACATTCAACCTGTTGAACATGCTCAAATAACCAATTTGGTTTAAGAGACTTACAACCGGATAGTAAAAATTATTCTCTCCCTTATATGACTGTTGATTTGAAACAAAAGCAGTTATATAAGGGCTTTTTATTGGAAGCATTAATTTACATTTGCTGAACTATAATATTGATTTGAACTTTAGAACCTATTATTATTAAAAAGCACATATTTATAATTTTAGGTTTATTGTCTGCTTTAAGTTTATGCGCCAAAGCCTATAATATAAAAGCCGACACGCCTAAAATAATTAACAATCCACCTTTATTAATTTCCGGATCAGCGGATATATATTATAAATATGATTTTTCGGGTATAAAAACCGCTACAGGCAGTAATATACCAACCATTTTCGCTAACGAGCAAAATTCCCTTTCGCTGGGGATGCTTGATATCGCTTTAAAGAAAAAAGTAAACAAAGCCACACTGGTAGGCGAATTATCATTCGGACCGCGCAGTGATCAATATCTTCCTGTTCCTGATTATCATATCCAGAACCTCTATATCGCCTATGATCTAACCTCAAAATTAACGCTAACATGCGGTTATATGGCAGCGTTTATCGGTTATGAGGTGTTTAGCCCGGCTGTTAATTTTAATTATTCAACATCTTATCTCTTTACCAATACACCGTTTCAAAACGCGGGCTTTAAAGGAACGTACATCTTTAATGATAAAATAAGCCTAATGGCAGGTATTTTTAATGATGAGTGGAATGTATACCAATCCACAAGTAATGTAAGCACGTTTGGCGCACAGCTTACTTTAGCGCCTGTAAAAGAATGGACTGTTTATATTAACCTGTTAGCGGGTAACAACAAAACACCAACATCAGGGACGGTATTGGATTTTACCAGCACGTATCAAATTTCTAATTCCTTTAAACTTGGGCTGAACAGCAGCGATTATACAGCTACTAACGGAGGAGGCACCGGTGGGTTTTACGGGATGGCGCTATATCCGCAGTTAGCGATAGATAAAAGCGTTACTTTGGGATTACGAGGTGAATATTTTAAAGCAAAGACGGGCACATATATCCCGATAGGGCCAGCTCCTGGCAATTCTGTAACGGGGTTAACTTTTACGGCAAATATTAAAGAAGGTGCCCTGACTCTTATTCCTGAAATAAGGCTTGACAATGGCTCAAAAAATATGTTTTTAAACAGTAGCTCCGACCCCGCGAAATCGGCATCACAATTTTTAATTGCCGCTGTTTATTCTTTTTGATATCTCCAAAAAGCATTTTGTTGAAGTTTTTTTGTAAAATAAACCCGGACTTCACTTCCCCCATGCCAAATACTTAAAGATTTAGTTACATAAATTTAGTGGCAATTAATAAAGTTATATAATAAGTAATTACGAAATTAATCACCTAACAATATAGTTTTAAATACAATATTTAATATTTGTATAGCGTTATATTTAAAAATTAAATTTCAAACGCTATGCTTATCTCAAAATTTGATTTGTACAAGCCAGAGTGGCTCGAGCTTGTATTTGCTAAACGCAACAAAGAATATGGCGCATTTTATTTAAGGCAGCACTCTGCCGAAAATACTGCAAAGGCCATGGGAATTACCTTTTTTAGTGTTGTCAGTTTGTTTGTAGGACTTGGCTTTGTTATCCGGTCTAAACCTGTAGAATTAATTAAAAACACCGAGGTTGTATTGACAGCGGTTAAACCAACTCCTGTTCCTCCAAAAAAGGACGAGGTTCATGAAGCTAAGGCCGCAGCACCAAAAACACTGGTAGCAACTACAAGGTTCGTGCCGCCGGTAGTCGTTCCCCAGGAAGTCCCTGTTGAACCGCCAAAAATAGTTGACATGAAAGGTGACATTGGCCAGGTTGATATTGATATACCGGCGGGTACAGGTGCGGTAGCAAGCCCCGACGATGGTAACGGGAACGGCGGCACAGCCGTTAAGCCGGACGATGGTAATAGTGTATTTGATAAAGGCGGGGTTGACGTAGAACCTGAACCCGTTGGAGGCGCTGCGGCATGGGCTAAATTTTTGCAAAAGAATTTACGGTACCCGGGACAGGCAATGGATCAGCAAAAAAGCGGAAAGGTTTGGGTGAGTTTTATAGTCGAAAAAAATGGTCATATATCAACGCTTGTGGTTGAAAGAGGTGTGGGATACGGGATGGACGATGAAGCATTACGTGTTTTAAAAATGGCACTACCCTGGAAACCCGGTTTGCAGCATGGCCAGCCTGTACGGGTAAAATATACATTGCCGCTTAATTTTGTACTGAATCAATAATTTAAGCATACCCTCGTGACTTTTTCATAGCGATGGGTTTCAAACCCATCGCTATCTTTAACCTTTTCCTTTCTCAATTCGGCTCTTTTTCCTAATTTTGGCCATCCACTCAAAAAACACATAAAATTGGAGCAACAGGACCTCACTACCACCCAAACCGCTAAGGATCTGGGTTTATTACCCGAAGAATTTGAACGTATAAAAGAAATATTAGGGCGCGTTCCTAATTTTACCGAACTCTCTATTTTTTCGGTAATGTGGAGCGAACATTGCTCGTATAAAAACTCCATCACCTGGCTAAAAACGTTACCCAAGGACAGTCCGCGTATGCTGGCAAAAGCCGGTGAAGAAAATGCCGGCTTAGTTGACCTTGGCGGTGGAATTGGATGTGCTTTTAAAATAGAGTCACATAACCACCCATCGGCGCTTGAACCTTACCAGGGTGCGGCAACTGGAGTGGGTGGTATCAACCGCGACATATTTACAATGGGGGCAAGGCCAATAGCCCAGCTAAATTCGCTTCGTTTTGGCGATTTGAAACTTGACCGTACCAAATGGTTAATAAAAGGTGTTGTAAAAGGTATTAGTCATTACGGCAATGCGTTTGGTATAGCAACTGTGGGCGGCGAATTGTCGTTTGACGAATGTTATAATGTTAACCCGTTGGTTAATGCCATGTCGGCAGGTATTGTAAAGGCAGGCGAAACCGTATCAGCTACATCCTACGGCGTTGGCAACCCGGTTTATATTGTTGGCTCGGCTACAGGTAAAGATGGCATACATGGCGCGGCTTTCGCTTCAAAGGATATTACAGAAGATTCGGTTAATGACCTTCCGGCAGTGCAGGTCGGCGACCCGTTCCAGGAAAAACTGTTGTTAGAGGCTACCTTGGAGGTCATCAAAACCGGTGCGGTTGTTGGTATGCAGGATATGGGTGCGGCGGGAATCATCTGCTCTAATTCCGAAATGTCGGCAAAGGGCGAGCACGGTATGCGTATCTGGTTAGATAAAGTACCAACCCGCCAGGAAAATATGAAGCCCTTTGAGATATTACTATCCGAATCGCAGGAACGGATGCTGATCGTAGTACATAAAGGAAGAGAAAAAGAAGTAGAAGCTGTTTTTGACAAGTGGGACCTGAATTGCGCCATTATTGGCGAAGTGACCGATACCAAACGCCTGGAATATTTTATGAACGGCGAATTAGTTGCCGATGTGCCTGCTGACGACCTGGTTTTAGGTGGAGGCGCACCTGTTTATACACGCGAATATCGCGAACCGGCTTATTTTGCGGCTAACCAGAAATTTAAAATAGAAGATGTAGCCGAACCGGCTAACTTACTGGAGGTTGCCGAACATTTATTGTCGCACCCTAACATCGCATCCAAACGCTGGGTGACAGATCAGTACGACTCAATGGTTGGTATCGGAACAATGACCACCAACCGTCCAAGTGATGCGGCTGTTGTGAATGTAATCGGAACGGACAAAGCGATAGTTTTAACGGTGGATTGCAACTCTCGCTATGTATATGCCGATCCGCAAAAGGGTACGGCTATTGCCGTTGCCGAAGCCGCGCGTAATATTACCTGCGCAGGAGGTGAGCCGGTTGCCATAACCAACTGCCTTAATTTTGGCAACCCGTACAAGCCCGAGGTATACTGGCAGTTTGTGGGTGCTATAAAAGGAATGGGTGAAGCCTGCCGAAAATTTGAAACGCCGGTAACCGGGGGAAATGTGAGCTTTTATAACCAATCCACCGATGACGGCCCCGTTTTCCCAACGCCAACTATCGGTATGTTGGGCATAATGGATGATCTGAGCAACATCATGACATCGGATTTTAAACAGCCGGATGACCTGGTATATTTAATAGGCGAGTCTGTTAATGATATCGCTTCATCGCAATACCTGGCCTCATGGCATAAAATATTGGCCGCGCCCGCGCCTTATTTCGACCTGGATAAGGAATATGCCATGCAGCAGGTGGTAAAAGAACTGATCAAACATAAAATGATACAGTCGGCCCATGATGTGGCTGACGGTGGCTTGTTTATTACGCTAATAGAATCAGCCATGCCAAACGGGCTTGGATTTGATATTGCTGCCGATGCTTCCGTTCGCAAAGACGCTTTTCTTTTCGGCGAAGCGCAGGGCAGGGTAGTGGTCAGTATTTCTCCCGACGACCAGGAACGTTTTATTGAAATGATGGCTACCAGCGAGGTTGAATTTAGCCTGTTAGGCACCGTAACCAACGGTTACCTGCATATTGACGAAGAACCGTTTGGCCATATCACCGATATTAAACTGGTATATGATAATGCGCTGCATAGTATATTAGGAGAATAATAGTGAAAATAAAGGAGATCATTAAATTAATCGAAGCTGATGGCTGGTACTATTCAAGACAAGCAGGTAGTCACAGACAATTTAAACATCCTGTTAAGAAAGGCACGGTAACAGTGGCGGGAAAATTGAGTGATGATTTACAGGTGGGCACTCAAAAGAGTATTTTGAAGCAGGCCGGGTTAAATTAATTGTTATTATCTCAGTTAATCTTTAAATTTGTGTAATGGAAAAGTATCTTGTTGTTATTGAAAAGGGAGAAAATAATTATTCCGCGTTTTCACCGGATGTTTGGGGTTGCGTTGCTACCGGCAAAAATGTAGAGGACACATTATTGCAAGTTAAAGAAGCTTTACAAATTCATATTGAGGCAATGGTAAACGATGGTGAAGATACCCCAAAGGCCAAAGGCATCAGTCAACATATATCAGACGGTGTATTTACAGAAGCCGAAATTGCAGGAGAATATTTCATAACCGAGGCTGAAATAGCTATTCCCCAGCATGCGTGATTTGAACCAGCCCTAATTTATTTGCAAAAAGCCTTCGGCGGATAAATCTTCATCTAATTCTTCCCAGTGTATCCATCTGCCGCCGCCTTTTATCTCATAATTATTCATTTGGGCAGGTGTTCCTTTTCTCAAATTGGGATAACATTGTACAGATGATTCAATAACTTGCCCATCACTCATTTTTACACAAATGTTGTCACCGCTAAACCAAACCGAATTTATTGTAACCATGATGATAAAGTTAATTATTTTAATCTGTTAAATCCCGGTTCAGACAATTACGGCAATGCAAACGCTACATAATTACCACCCGGTTTTTGCCCACGTGCGCCGCCTGCCGCTATAACAATATATTGCTTACCATTAACTTCATAGGTTATTGGGGTAGCAAACCCGCCTGCGGGTAGCTGGTATTCCCAAATTACTTTGCCGGTTTTTTTATCAAAGGCGCGTATCTTCTCATCTTTGGTGCCTGCAATAAATAGCAGCCCGCTTGCGGTTACCAACGGGCCGCCATAGCTGGATGTGCCGGTAACGGGTATGCCTTTCCTCGTTAGTTCGGGATATTCTCCAAGAGGTACGCGCCATAAATAGTTACCCGTTTTTAGGTCGATGGCATTTAAGGTGCCCCAGGGTGGTTTAATGGCCGGGTAACCATCTTTATCGGTTAATACATGCCATATCCGTTTAATATATAATGGCCGGTAAGGAAAATCAGAGGCAAGTTCTTTAGAGCCTGGCGCTGCCTTTGCAGTCTTTAATTTGGGTAATATTACTTCATTATTTAGCAAAAAGCCGGTAATTGCGGTACGATCCTGATCGGAGAGCGATGCTTTAAACGCGGGCATTCTACCGCTACCGTTTTTTATCAATTGCTGTATATCACCGGCAGTTTTCTTTTTGCCGATATTTACCAGGCTTGGAAACTCGGGCATGCTGCCTTTTTTATCTTGCCCGTGGCAAACGGCACAATTTTTTATATACAAGGCATTGCCCTGGCTCAATTTTGCGAGTTGCTCGTTGCGGGTTACGGTATCAGCCATTGCCAATTCCCAAAGATCATCATTGGTATTTTGGTAAAAAACGCCTTCCGGGTCAATGGCATTGCCGCCCCATTCCGCGCCGCCGCTTATGCCAAACATCAAGGTGCCCTTTACACTTGGCGGGGTAAACTTATTGTCGTTATGCAGTTCATCAAACTTACTTTTAATCAAAGCATGGGCTTCAGGTGTTAAATCGGTAATATCGTCTTCGGTAAATACCTGGTGGGAGAGTGGTGCCGGTTTAAGCGGGTATCTTTGCGTCGGCCACGGATGTTCGCCGGGAAGCCCGGTTGTTGGCACAGGGCGCTCCTCAATAGGGAATAAGGATTTACCCGTTTCGCGGTCAAGCACATATACCAGGCCGTCCTTGGTGGTTTGTACTACCACATCCTGCAATTTACCGTTATCAAGTTTTATGGTTCCCAAATTTGGCGCGCAGGGCAGGTCGCGGTCCCACAAGTCGTGATGAACGGTTTGAAAATACCATTTCAATTTGCCTGTTTCAGCATTTAGAGCCAGTACGCAGTTACCGAAAAGATCGGTTCCGGTACGCGCTTCGCCATAAAAATCATTTGAAGGCGAACCTGTCGCTGCATATACCATTCCTCTTGCGTTATCAACCGACATCCCGCCCCAATCATTGTTACCGCCAAAATGCTGATAAGCATTTGGTGGCCAGGTTTCATAACCGGGCTCGCCGGGTTGGGGGATGGTATGGAAGATCCATTTTAGTTTACCGGATAATACGTCAAACGCGCGGATATGACCGGGTGCCGAGTCGCCGGTTTCTAAAACGCTTGAGCCGGTAATGTATAAATTTTTATAAATAACGCCGGGAGTGGTGGCGCTAACCGACAGGCTTTCTACGTCATGATGAAGCCCCCCGCCAAGCCCGGTATGCAGATCGAGTATACCATTTTTGCCAAAACCGGTAATCAGCTTGCCGTCATTAGCGTTTACCTCATATAGGTTTGAGCCGCATGAATATAGTATGCGTTTATCATCACCATTTTCCCAATAAGTTACCCCGCGACCTGTATTAAAGCGTTGCTCATCTTTTTGGGGTTCAAATTTCCATAATTGTTTACCTGTTGCCGCATTTATGGCAAATAGCTTCAGTTTAGGTGTAGTACCGTAAAGTATACCCCGTATTACTATCGGTTGGCATTGTATCTCTTTAAAATCCTGTACTTTAAGCTTTGGGTCAATGGGTTCGGCGGCATTATACATCCAGGCTACTTTTAAATTCTTTACGTTGCCCGCACTGATCTGGTTTAACGGCGAATAACGGTTACCCGCCGAATTGCCGCCATAAGTTGGCCAGTCCTTCCCTGTTTGTATAGGCGCTTCGGTATGTGTGCAACTTGCCAATAATAGCAGGGCGGGGGTAAAAAAGGTTAAAATTCTTCTCATAGTTAAAAAACTTCTTTAGCAGGTATATCCATTTCCCGGGCATATTTTGCGGCATCTTTATCAATTATCCTGATGTTTTTAAATTGTGCAGAATACTTTTCGTTTTCCGGCTTATTTTGCAGATAATGGAGCTTTAACGCGATATATCCCTCTTTGTATTTGTTGTTCAGCATGTTAGTTATAGGTACGCCATTTATCCAAACCTTAATGTTATTGCCAATAGCTTCAATCCTGAAATGGTTCCATTGGTTGTTTTTAAACGCGGCGCGGGCGCGGTCATCCTTTTCTATTGTATAAAACCAATGGTAACGAAAGTTCTTATCGTCCCCAAAATCATCAAATACCGATCCGTTCCACATTCTTTCCGGGTGAGGGTCGAGTTTTACCTGGTAACCTTGTAAGCTTACTAAGCTATCAGGCGTACTCACGCATCTTAACATAATACCCGAATCGTAAATAGTATCTTTTTTACAATCCAGTTCTAAAATGAAGTCCTTGTATTTATTATTGGTACGGATGTAAGCATGCCGGTGGGTATTGGCCGTCATGTGGATGATAAAACTACTGTCGGCTATGTGTACGTTGGCAATTTTCTCTACCTGTGTCCAACCGGTCATATCCCTCCCGTTAAATATGCTTTTCCATGCTTTGGCAGGCTGGGCAAATGCGCCAAATGATAATAAACTTAAAAACACGAAAGTGTATAAATTCCTGTTTACCACAATTACAAAGTTTTGATTATTAAATACAATTGGTTACGCTGTATGGGAGAGTAATTTGGGAAAAGATTTTGGCTAATGCAAGTATTTATTGCAATCGATTACAATTTTGTTTAAAAGACATTAAATAACTATGGATCGTTGCTGAAAACTGTACATTAATAACAAATTATTGGCAAATAAAATGGCTTGTAAATAAATTACGACATCGTATTTCAATTGGTAAAATACTTTTTACAATATAATGTCATACAAAAAACTATCGCCTCATTACCAGATGTTAATGTATTCACATTTGTTAATAACCGAACCTGAAATACAATATTTAGGTTTAATTAATTAAGTTAAAATTAACATACACATTGTTTGTGGCAAAGTATTTGTTAAGCGGGTAATATAAATATCTAAATAACACAACAATGAAAAAATCAGCAAAGTTAGCAGCCGCAGCATTAGTAGCAGGCGCGCTATTTATCGGGAACAATGTAAAGGCGCAAACTGCGCCCGCCAATCCATGGCGCTTTGGTATAGGTTTAGAAGCAGGCGCACCAACAGGTGCGGCCCATACCATTTCAAATTTTGAATTAGGCGGTACAGCCCGTTTACAATACGATGTCAACAGCACTTTTGCCTGGACGCTTACCTCGGGGTATTATAGTATGATCGGTAAGGAAGTTCCGGGATTACCAGGTACCGATTATAACAGTTTAGGTATAATACCTGTAAAAGCCGGTATCAAATGGTTTTTTGCACCAAGTATTTATTTTGGAGCTGAGGCCGGTGCCGGTTTTGAAACGCACAATGGAAGCAACACTACCGGAAGTGATACCAAATTAATTCTGTCGCCAACGCTTGGGTGGGCCAATAAAACCTGGGATATAGGTGCGCGTTATGAAAACTTCTCCGGCCAGGATAATAGCTTCGGCCTGGTAGGTTTACGTATAGCTTATGGGTTTGGGCTGTAAATGAAGAATGAAGATTGGTTATTAAAGATTAGAGATTTGTGACAAGCCCAATCTTCAATCTTTAATAACTAATCTTTCTAAACCAATTTCCCTAAAGCTTCCTTTATACGTCTCACAGCCTCAACCAACTTATCTTCAGCAGCGGCGTAAGATATCCGGATAGATTTTTTATCTCCGAATGAATCGCCGCCAACCGTGGCCACATGCGCTTCTTCTAATAAATAAATACTCAGCTCATCGGCATCGCTAATGGTTTTGCCATTATAGCTTTTTCCGAAGAATGAAGTTACATTGGGAAAGAAGTAAAACGCGCCATCGGGCAGGTTAACTTTCAGGCCATCAATTTCTTTTAACAAGCTGTAAACCAAGTCTCGGCGCTTTTTAAATTGAGTGCGCATGGCTAAAACACTGTCTAATCCTCCTTCATAAGCTGCAACGCCCGCGCGTTGGGTTATAGAGCAGGTGCCTGATGTTATTTGCCCCTGCATTTTATCAAACGCGGTAGCCAACTCTTTGCTTGATGCCGAGTAGCCGATGCGCCAGCCGGTCATGGCGTATGATTTTGAAAACCCGTTTATAATTACTACGCGATCTTTAATCGCATCAAATTGGGCTATAGACTCATGTTTTTCGCCATAATTAATATGTTCATATATCTCGTCGGACATGATATATACCTGCGGGTGTTTTTCAAAAACCTTTGCCAGGCCTTCCAATTCATTTTTGCTGTAAACGCTGCCGGTAGGATTGCTTGGCGATGAAAACATGAATAGTTTGGTTTTAGGCGTTATTGCCGCTTCCAACTGCTCGGGTGTGATCTTAAAATCTGCTTCGACGGTTGTGTCTATAAAAACGCTTACGCCGTCGGCTAATTTTACTACTTCCGAGTAAGAAACCCAGTAAGGCGTAGGTATAATTACCTCTTCGCCGGGATTAACCAAACATAAAACCGCATTGGCAATAGCCTGTTTAGCGCCCGTAGAAACAACTATTTGGCTAAAATCATAGTCAAGGTTGTTCTCATTCTTCAACTTAACAGTAATAGCTTTCCGCAGTTCCGGATAGCCGGATACCGGGGTATAATAAGTGTAATTTTCATCCATCGCTTTTTTAGCGGCATCCTTAATATGTTCGGGGGTATGAAAATCGGGCTCGCCAAAGCTAAGGCTGATCACATCAACGCCTTTAGCGGCAAGTTCGCGGCCCATTTTGGCCATTTTTATAGTAGCTGATTCGGACAGGTTGTTTATCCTGTTACTTAATGCACTCATCGTTTTATTTATTGATAACGCGGCAAATATAGAAATTATGGTTTAAGTCCTCAGTCAAAAGTTCAAAGTCATGAGCCTTTATTTTTCGACTTTAGACTCAAGACTGGGGACTTAAGACTATAAGAACATTTTATAAACGATACCGCATTAATACCGTTGTTATTTATAAATTTGACCGCTTAATAAACTGCTTTGCGCGAACAGAAACGAATTATATTGATTTCACTGATCACCGGTATAGTCCTGATGATCGCGAAATTTGGCGCTTATTTTTTAACGGCTTCAAACTTTGTATTGACTGATGCCGCCGAAAGCATTGTGAATGTATTTGCCAGCTCGTTTGCTTTTTTCAGCATTTACCTGGCCTCGCAGCCACGTGATGAAAACCATCCTTACGGGCATGGAAAGGTTGAATATTTCTCAGTTTTTATAGAAGGGCTTTTAATTGGGTTTGCAGGGGTTGGTATCCTGGTTAAATCAGTTTATGGTATTTTTTATCCAAATAATATACATGATCTGTTAACTGGTGCATTGATAATAGGCGCTACTGGCGTTATTAATGGCTCGTTAGGTTATTATATGATATACAAAGGCAAATCATTGCCTTCCATCACTATTGAAGCAGACGGCAGGCATTTGCTCACAGATATGGTAACCAGTGTTGGGCTGGTAGTTGGCTTATTATTAATTCAATATACCAGGATAGTATTGCTGGATAGTTTGCTTTCAATTTTTGTAGGGATATATATATTATATACTTGTTATAAATTGGTGCGCAGATCGGTAGGGGGGTTAATGGACGAGGCTGATGTTAAAGTAGTGACCGATGTTGTACAAGTGTTGAATGCAAACCGAAAGGAAGAGTGGATTGATGTGCATAATTTCCGCGCTCAAAAATACGGGAATGACCTGCATATTGATTGTCACTTAACCCTGCCTAATTATTTCGATCTGAACAGGGTGCATGAAGAAGTATCGCTGGTTGATAAGCTGATCAATAATAAGGTAACCAAAACCGAACTGTTTATTCATGCCGACCCTTGCCTGCCCTATTGCTGTCATTATTGTAGTATGCCTAATTGCCCCATACGGTCGGAGCCTAAAACGGAAACTATTGAATGGACAATGGACAGGGTCATCCGCAATAAAAAGCATTTTGAATAATGTATAAATTCAACGTACGTGTATATGGCCTGCTCATTAATGATAACCGCGAAGTATTGGTTAGCGACGAGTATGAATATAAAATGAATTTTACCAAGTTCCCGGGTGGTGGGCTGGAATATGGCGAAGGATTAACCGAAGGTTTGAAGCGGGAGTTTATAGAAGAATGCAATACGCAGATAGTAATTATCAATCATTTTTATACGACTGACTTTTTTGTAAAATCGGCCTTTAACGACTCGCAGATCATTAGTGTTTATTATTTGGTTAAACCGACAAGTGAATTGAACATAACTATCAAAAGCAAGCCGTTTGATTTTGACGGAACAGGCGAGGTGTTGCAATCATTCCGCTGGATAAAACTGGAAGATATGCACCCTGAAGACTTTACTTTCCCGATAGACCAGCATGTAGCGAAACTTTTAATTACGTAAGTATGAGTTTGACAGACAGAGATTTAAAAGTAATATGGCATCCTTACACGCAAATGCAAACGGCGTTGCCGCCAATACCTATAGTGCGGGGCGAAGGTGCCTGCGTTTATGATGAAAACGGCAAAAAATATATAGATGCGGTATCATCATGGTGGGTTAATATACACGGACATTCGCATCCTTACATCGCTAAAAAAGTAGCAGAACAGTTAAATACGCTTGAACATGTAATATTCGCGGGCTTTACCCATGAGGGCGCAGTTGAACTGGCCGAAAGATTGCTGGCTATATTGCCGGATAACCAGCAAAAAGCCTTTTATTCAGACAACGGCTCAACTGCTGTAGAGGTAGCCATAAAAATGTGCCTGCAATACTGGCATAACCAGGGCAAAACACGTACTAAAATATTAGCGTTTAAAAACGCTTATCACGGCGACACTTTCGGCGCAATGGCGGTTAGCGGCCGCAGCGCATTCACCGCCGCGTTCGATTCGTTGCTGTTTGAAGTGGAGTTTATTGATGTGCCGGACTCTAAAAACATACAAAATCTCAAATCGCAAATCTCCCATCTCAAATCTGAACTTTCCTGTTTCATATTTGAGCCATTAGTACAAGGTGCAAGCGGCATGCTGATGTACGAGGCTGAGTATTTGAATGAACTAATGGCACATTGCCGTAAAGAAAACGTGCTGCTAATAGCCGATGAGATATTTACCGGTTTTGGCCGTACGGGTAAACGTTTTGCTTGCGACTATGTATCTGAACGGCCGGATATCATGTGCTTTTCAAAAGGTCTTACAGGCGGTACAATGGCTTTGGGATTAACTACATGTACACAACACATATTTGACGCTTTCTTATCGGATAATCGCTTAAAAACGTTGTTTCATGGTCATTCATTTACCGCTAATCCGGTAGCCTGCGCCGCCGCGTTAGCAAGCATGGATTTGTTTTTGGATGAAGCAACTGCCGCGAATATCGGAAGAATTGAAGCTATGCACCGGCAATTTGCTTTAAAGATCAAACAGCACCCTAAAATAAAAACAACCCGACAAACCGGGACTATTTTGGCAATGGAATGGGAAACAGGAAGCGATACATCGTATTTTAATTCGCTGCGCGATAAATTATACCAATACTTTTTAGATGCAGGTATTATTTTACGCCCGCTTGGTAATATTATTTACATTTTACCTCCATATTGCATTACCAACGATGAACTCAATTACATTTACAGCAAAATTGAGCAGGCACTTATTCATATATAATGATTTCACCGATTTTTTGAAAGGATTTCACCGATTTATAGGAGTGATTGCACTGATTATTCAAATGAAATCGGTGTAATCATATTTTAAAATAGGTGAAATCTACAATAATAATTATGGAACTAAACAATCTACTATCAGCTATAATTGCCGACAATGAATTACACGCACGCTGGTTAAATACGCTGTCGTTAATGGAAAATACCGGCGCACGTAAAATATCTGCCAGCGAGGATCCGGTTACGGTTACTTACATCATTCTAAAACACGCAGCCGAGGAGCACCGCCATGCATTTTATCTGAAAAAGCAGATTGAAAAGACGGGAAATGATCTTTGTCCAACTTACGCTGATGAATACCTGGTAGCATCAAACCACAGTAAATATTATTTAAATATGCTGGATGTGGAAGTATGCCGCTATTTAAAAAAAGAATTAAAATTAACCGGGCGCGAACTTCGTTTTGCTGCTTACCTGCTGGTAACCTATGCCATTGAAGTACGTGCCGATGAGCTTTATCCCATTTACCAGGATGCTTTGGATAATGCAGGCAGTAAAATAAACGTAAAATCAATTATTTTGGAAGAGGAAGGTCATTTGGAAGAAATGATCAACCAGTTAAAAAACTTTTCGCCAGTATGGCAATTACACGCGGATAAAGCGGTTGAAATGGAAGCGCGGTTGTTTGATGAATGGGTAGAGGCTTTGGGTAAAGAGATTAATTAATGGACATATTAAACTTACGAAGTTTTCAAAACTTCGTAAGTTTTTACGGGAGTTAATACGCCAAATACTCTGTAAATATTTGCTGCATAAAGGCTTTGCCATGAAGCAGGGTCTTATCAGTAATACTTTTATCAGCTTGCTTATTCCTTACATAGATCATCCGTTGCCCTGAATTATCATAAGAAACAGATTGTTGCGGTGTCAAATAACCAAACCCGTTATCCCAGTCAAAAAAAGCAAACTCCTTGCTGTATGGGTTTAATAAGTCCTTCGACCATATAAATTGCCGGTGCGGCAGGTTAAGCTGTGCAAGCAGGGTTGATGCAATATCTGTCTGGTTACCTAATTTACTGATCTGCTTACCGCGATATTCTGGTTTTATCACATCGCCAAAAAACAATAGGGGAATATGATATTTTGCAGGGCTATATGCCATCGAAGTGCTTTTTGGTAAGCGATGACCATGATCGGCCACTAAAATAAATAATGTATTTTTATACCAGTCATGCTTTTTAGCTGCGTTAAAATAAGCGTTTAAGCACGAATCGGTAAAGTAAGCAGTACTCCTGAATTTATTAGCTACGCCGCCTCTTTTAAAATGGCGCTTTACCGGCATCACGAAAGGCTCATGGTTGGTTAATGTTTGTATTAAAGAGAAAAACGGCTTTGTTTGCTCGCTTAAATAAGTCACATGTTTAGCAAAAAGTATGTTATCATGCGCTCCCCATGTCGAACCAATTTCACTTTTCTTAAAGCTGGCTTCGTCGGTTACACGATCTGTTTTATGATCGGCCATATAAGTATTAAAGTTCATGTAGGTGCTTGTGCCGCCATAAAAATAAGAGGTGGTATAGCCGGTGTCCCTGAATACGGTTAAGAGGGACGGGAGTTTGTGCTGTTTAGAGGTATCCGTAACAATAGTGCGTATAGCTTGAGAAGGGAAGCCACTTAAAATCGCAATAATGCCTTTGTCCGTACGGTCGCCGGCCGAATAAATATTATTGAAAAGAACCCCGTTTTTTATAAAAGTTTCAAAGTTGGGGCAATCTCCTTTTTCGCCTCCTAATGATGCTATCAGGTCTGCCGTAAAGCTTTCCAGTTGAATAATAACAACATTTGGCCTGTTGGTGGTTAATATTTTTATGGTTGTATCCTTTTTAACCGCGAAAGTTTCATCCACTATTTGTTTAGCCTGTGCCGGAGGCATAAATAAATAGGGGTTATACGGATGCCTTAGGTTTTCGAAGACATCATTAGCCAAATTCCACTCTGTATTTTGGGCCGAGATATCTAAAAGCTGGTTGTCAGAAAAATAGCCAACGCTTTGATCTATCGGTTGAGGTGATACAGTACCCCTAAGTATTAAGAAATTGACGAGGAATAGTAAAACTGAGAACAATACTTTGCTTCTCTTTTTTTCAGCCGGCTTTTTAAATGAATAGTCGACTATTAAATGGGATAAAATGATGCCGGATATTAATAAAACAAGCCCGATGGTTAAATTTAATGCAATAGGTGAGGAACCCGTTGACGACATAGATTCGGCCGGCGAATCATATAAAGTATCAAACGCCCTGAAATTAACCTTGGCACCCCATTCGGTAAATATGCCGAGATCGACAATACTTATCAGGCTTATAAAAAACAGCAGCACCCATATATATGCCTTTAGCCAAATGCTTTTAATTTTTCCGCCTGGTATAAACCAGTTAACAATAAACACCAATAACGGGATAATGGCAATATAAGCCGTTGCAGATGCATCCATACGGAAGCCGTATAAATACGTTTCCACTATCTGCCCAAAACTTACACCTTTAAGTTTTGAATAGAAGTATAGCTCGAATGTGACCCTTGTCAGCATAAAGAACAAGAGCCAAAAGGCAAAAAATCTTAAAAAACTATACAGGCTTCTTAACATGGGCGGCAAAAATACTTATTAAACTGTTATGTTAACAGGCCTTTAAAAATATGTTATAACGCTGACTATCTTTTGCGCATCTGATTTAACTCGTCGTAAGTTATTCTGTCATAACCGGCAGGTACGCCAAATGTTCCGGCAGGTATCTTTTGCTCTGTAATTGATTTTATAGTAATGGTACCTTGCTGGCCTTGTCCCGAGCCGGTAATTTGTACGGGCGTGCCGCCCGCGTTTGCAAAAGCCAGGGTAAGATAATTTCCGGGAATGGTTATGTCATTAGTCACCCAAACTTCGGCAGAAGTGCCGGTTTTGGCATCTTTAGCTACAACTTTTTTGCAGTTATACCCGCTTATTTGTTTCGTTTCTGTGGTAGGGGTAAAGGTAAACTTAGGAGTTTCTTCGCTTGCCTGGTCTAACTCATCGGGGGTTAACACGGCAGCTTTTTTTATTGAAGCTAATGGAACGTCTACCAAAACAGCAAAATAAGTGTGTTTGGTTGTAGTGATCAGCTTAATAAAAGCAGGGGGCGATTCAATTGCCGCGTAGCTGGAATCCCCTCTAAAAGAAACCTTAGTTTCTGTACTGCCCGCTGCTGACGTGGTAGTGTAAGTTACCACGCCCTCTGTATAGTTTTTTTGAGCACTTGCAGTTAACGCGGTTAGGCTAAACGAAAGACCGAGCGCTAATTTAAAAATATTATTTTTCATGATTTGATATTTTTATAAATCCAATGTACAGTTTTTAATTAGATAATACGCTGAATGAATTGTTACGTTTTAATATTTGACATTTTATGTGCGCTGTTGCGGCTTGTTGTTTTAGGTTGTTTATTAACCGGTCGTTATTACTTGCATCAATAATAAGTGTTTGATAATCATAGTTATTGTTAATAGCATTTAAAGTTATATGTGGATTACCGGTAACATAAACATAATTAACCTTTAACTTTCGGGGCAGCGTTTTGTTTTGCAGCCGCCTGCTAAAAATAAGGATACGTTTGTTATTGAACAGGATAAGGCCCGATTGTTTTACAAAATAAGGAGTGTTCACATCGTCTTCCATATTAAATAAGTTGGCCTCGCTTATTTTATTACTGTCAAGACAGGGTTGTACGGAATATTGATAATTTTTATCATCTGCTTTAATATCAGACAATACAACCGCCTGGTCTCCGCTTTTAAATACCAATCCCGGGTGTTTTTTTAGATTTAAGAAAGTAATATGATCTGATTGGAAGGCATTTATCCTTTTAAAGCTGATGCTGATACATAACAGCAACATAGCTACCAAACTTACTTTTATCAGCCATTTTTTTCTATCAAACAAAAAGTAAAACCCGCAAATGATAATGATATAAGCCAACAAGTATTCGCCCGTGTTCAGCCATATTTTACCGATGCTGGCAAACGGTGTGTGCTCAATTATAGCAAGCACCTTGTTCATGATAACTATAGACTTTTCCAACACATAACCTAACACAGCAGAAACAACAGGCAGTTGCGGCACCAGCAAATAAAGAATACCAACATACATAATTACCGCCGACGGGATAATAATAAACAGGTTGCTGATTAAAAAATAAACTGGGAATTGGTGGAAATAAAACGCGCTTAACGGAAACGTAATTACCTGCGCCGCGATGGACACAGAGCATAATGCCCATAGTTTATCGCCCCATTTATTTTTAATGGTGAACCATTTATAAACTATCGGCTGGAAAACGATCAAACCCGCCACCGCCAGGTAAGATAATTGAAAACCAACATCCGTAATAAAAAACGGATCATAAAGTAACAACAGGAAGGCCGATATAGCCAGTATGTTTAAGGTGTTAATATACCGGCTAAATGTTTTGCCAATAATAACCATTGATATCATAACCGCTGCCCGGCAAACGGCAGGGGAGAAGCCGGATAACAGCGAATAATACCAGATAATGCTGATAATCAATAATGCCTTAAACAGCTTGCCATATTTATACCGGTTTAAAAATCCCAACATCAAATTAAGCAGGATATAAATTATAGCCACATGTGCGCCCGATACAGAAAGCACGTGAATTGTGCCTGTTTTTGAATAAGCCTGCAAAACATCATTGCTCAAATCGGCTTTATAGCCTAATATTAAGGTTGATGCTACCGCGATAGCGGAGGTATCGTGCATATTGCGCTTAAATTTTTCAACCAAACGCTGCCGCAAACGCAGGGAATAAGCGATAATTGGGTTGCCTGTATTGTGGTTAATTATCCTAAACTGTTTGGGATACAGAAAAGCCTGGTAATATATATTTTGATTGGCCAAATACTTTTTATAATTAAACTCGCCGGGATTATAGGGTGGTTCTATTGGATCGTATTTAGCGGGGATCAGCAGCTCGTCACCATAATAAAGGTTACTGGCCAAAGTGTCTTTTATGGCGATAAGTAAAGTGCCATCTGTCACAGATTGATGGCCGTTTGTAATACTTTCCTCAACATTAGCCGTAAAACGTACTAAGCCGTTTTTTACCGTTGGCTCGTTATTGATCTTTACGATAAAACCTTGCGCGGGCTTTTTGGAAAAATGATGATCGTTATTTAATTCATTATACTGTATTACGCTTACCCAACCTGATAAAAACAGGATAGTGGTCATTAACAGTCCACCCAGCCATTTTACTTTATAAAGATTGAAGCGTTTATAAGCGAGGTTTAATACAATAAATGCAAGGCTTAATAAAAGGAGCGATATAAACAGGACGCTGATATATGGAGCAGCCACGAAATTTAACCCTAAAGTTATCCCAAACAAAAAAGGAATGATCAAAATTATAAAAGGGATTTCGCCTTTATGGTTTGCCAGCATATCAAAGGCTAATATAGGCGATTACCTGAATTAATCATGGCAATCTTTTAATCCCACGAATCGTGGTTCAGACAATTAGATTTGGTCGCGTACTTCCAATAGGAATTTTTTCAAATTTTCTAAAGACGATATAACCCGTTGGCTATCCTTGGTTTCGTCCATATTGCCTTTTAAATGCTCTTTCGCACCGTTTAAGGTATAGCCCTTATCCTGTATCAGGTGGAAAATGATCTTCAGGTTCTCAATGTCTTCGGGAGTGAATAAGCGGTTGCCTTTTTTGTTCTTTTTGGGTTTAAGAACATCAAATTCCTTTTCATAAAAACGGATCATCGACGCGTTTACCTCAAACATGGCCGATACCTCGCCCATGGTGTAATACATTTTGCTGATGTCGCGTTCTTTGTATGGCATGGACAAATATAATTGATAATTTCGGAATTAAAAGGGGGTGTCATGCTGAGGCACTCGAAGCATAGCGGGCAGGCCTTTACGCACATGCTTCGAGTGCCTCAG
>Ga0302315_10000354_pt1 | contig 53253 bp, 44 predicted proteins | sample III_Palsa_N3_1_FD_200532 | JGI IMG/M metagenome (GOLD analysis project Ga0302315, IMG submission 200532) | Peat permafrost microbial communities from Stordalen Mire near Abisko, Sweden - III_Palsa_N3_1 | ecosystem: Environmental > Terrestrial > Soil > Palsa > Peat permafrost | place: Sweden...
TAATAGTAAACAAAGCCCCTCCCAAAAGAGAGAATCACACACTCCAATGCTCAGCGGTCAAACAAAAATCCCGCATGCTGTTCGTCTTTGTATTTTTTTGGCGACAAATAAAAATTTCCATCTCAATCTATTGGCGCTTTAAAATCATTTTGTAGATTTATGCAATCGATTGCAATAAAACCTGCTAAAAAAATGAAGAAGTTGTTTATCTTACTTATCCTATGGGTATGCTGTATGCATTTGTCGCGTGCCGAGGATGGTTATCGCCTGTGGTTACGCTATGATAAAGTAACCAACAAAGTCTTGCTGTCGCAATACAAATCAACCGTAAAACGAGTAGTTTTCCCGGCGAACTCGCCAACCTTAATGGCAGCACAAGAGGAGCTTAGCCGCGGCTTAAGCGGTTTATTAGGTATCGAAGTTGCTAAAAGTGAAACAGTAGCAGCAGGTTCATTGGTGGTTGGAACAATATCCTCGTCAAAGGCTATTGCTGCAATGGCACAATTGAGGCCAGCGTTAAAAGAAGCCGGCGATGAAGGTTATGTAATCCGCTCGTTTAGCGTAAATGGGAAACCGGTAACGGTTATTGCTGCAAATACAGATAGAGGCGTGCTATATGGCGTTTTTAACTTTTTGAAGTTATTGCAAACCAATAAAAGTCTAAAAGCGCTTTTAATAGTTGATTATCCGCATATTCAATATCGCTTGCTTGACCATTGGGATAACCTGCCCGGCGCGCGTGATGAGGGCAAGACGGGTACCGTTGAGCGTGGTTATGCAGGCCGCACAATCTGGGATTGGGCTAATTTGCCGGGTATAGTTAGTCCGCGGTATAAAGATTATGCCCGTGCGAATGCCTCAATAGGCATTAACGGAGCTGTATTAAACAATGTAAATGCCAATGTGCAGGTATTAAGCAAAGATTACCTGATCAAGGCGGCGGCCATAGCCGATGTGTTGCGCCCTTATGGTATCAGGGTTTTTCTTTCGGCCAAGTTTAGTGCGCCAATTGAGTTAGGCGGATTAAAGGTTTCAGATCCGTTAGATGCAGGCGTAATTAAATGGTGGAAAGATAAAATCAACGAGATATACACTTACATTCCTGATTTTGGCGGTTTTGTGATAAAAGCGAACTCGGAAGGACAACCTGGTCCGCAGGATTATGGCCGCAGCCATGCCGAGGGCGCAAATATGTTTGCCGAAGCGCTGGAACCTCATAAAGGCATTGTAATGTGGCGCGCCTTTGTTTATGATAACAAAGTAGCCGAAGACCGTGCTATGCAGGCTTACCAGGAGTTCCATCCGCTGGATGGTAAATTCAAACCAAACGTAATGATCCAAATTAAAAATGGCCCGCTTGATTTCCAGCCGCGCGAACCATTTAGTCCGCTTTTTGGTGCCATGCCTAAAACACCGGAAATGATGGAGTTCCAGGTAACTAAGGAATATTTAGGCGATGCCGGCAATTTGGTTTACCTGGCGCCGTTGTGGAAAGAGTGCTTAGACTCTGATACGTACGCGCATGGCAAAGGATCAACGGTTGCCAGGGTGCTTGAGGGTAAAGTAGATAAATATTCAATAACCGGTACCAGTCCCACTTTTGCCAGCCCGTTGATATTCCAGGAAGCCGGTTTTTTGGAAATGACCACATTATCCGTAGCCAACGACACTTTCACGAAATCCGTCATAAAAATAATGATCAGGATGGCCGAAGCGGAGATCACGTATTTACCAAAAACCAGGTAAGCGATCACCACGAAGCAGGTTTTAAAGATGGAGCGGGTAATTTTATTCAGTATCCAGATATTGATCCGCTCAAACATCTTCCTACCGGTGATAATGGGTGCCGGGATGCTGGACAGGCCTTTCTTAGTCAGCACAATACTGGCCGCGCCTTTGGCCACATCGGTCGCGTTGCTGACCGCGATACCTACCTCGGCTTGTTTTAAGGCAGGCGAATCGTTTACCCCATCGCCGGTCATACCGACAATATGCCCGTTTACCGCCTGTTCCAGCGCCTTGGCTTTAGCCTTTTGCTCCTTCTTTGACAGCGGTTTGCCCGGATCGGGCTTAACCGCGTAACCTATCCCCGCGCAGGGCTTGATGCCGCTGAAGAGCGTCGCCCATAAGGTTTCAAAAAACGGGTCATTTTTAGGCCGGATAAAAACGATTTTTGCGAACCTCGGCAATGCGGAATTTCCGTCCGGATTGTCCTTGCTGACCACCAGCATATTCGTTAATAAAGTTTTAACCGGCTTTTCGTGATAATTCCTGTCGAGCAGCGCAATGTCAAAATCATTGTATAATAGCTTTAGCGTTCCCGTACTTGTTTTCCTGGTGCTGCTGACCGCAAAGTCCATGGATTTCAATGTCCCTGATTTTATTTTTACTAAAGCCAATGGCATCACCGCCTGGTTGACCGCATCCAGCGGCATCGCCGCTAAATGTCCCTGATAGCTGTAAGCATAAACCTTATCCGTCAGATTAAAGACAAAATGCAGGTCCAGTTTCCCGCGGCCCATGAACGATGTCGACAAAGCTGCTGTACAATGTGGGTTAACCTTTAGCTCCGCCGGCTGATTGCTGATATTCAGGAAACGGGCCTTCGTATCTTCAAAAGTAATGGTACCTGTCCTGGCCGGCTTTTTATTAAATTCACTATAGCTCACCTCAAAGCCCGTTAAATCCAGCGTGTCCACATTAAAATGAGTTTTCAACGTGCGGATGATGTAATTCGGAAAAGTGACCACCCGATCTGTCCTGGCTAACAACCCGTTCGGATTACTGAATATCCCAATGCTTCCCTTAAACGCATACAGCCTTTTCACCTCCAGGAAATGATCCAGTTGGAAACTCTTATAGTTAAAACGGTCAAGCACCATTGAATCCAGCGCAAAAGTAAAGCGGTCGGCTTTCGTCTTAGCAAAAAACGCGCCGGTTGGCAAGGGCTGTAGTACCATACCCCGCACGGTCAGCTTTTCACTACGGGTCGAAAACCGCGCCGAACGCAACCGGTAATGATAAGTTCCGTCAGCCGAAACACCGCTGAAATTCCGGATGCCCGTCGTGATGTCGCGGCAAAACAACGTACGGGTGGTATCTTTCTGCGTGGCGTAATCAATCAGCAGGTCGGTGGCAACCAGGCTCAGTTCCTTCAACCGGTACTTTTCGCTGACATCCTGGTAGCTGAGTTGCACATCCACCAAATCGATACCGCCGACATGGATCGATTTGACACTGCCGGATAACTGCTGATAAACCGTTTGCTCCTTTTTAACCTTAGCCACCGGCGCTTTTAAAACGACCAGTGATACCACCGGGCTGGTGATCGTGATCTGCCCGATCTCCAGTTTTTTATGGAACCAAAATTCAAACGGATGTGCGCCGCTCACCAAAATTTCCTTCGCGCTGCCTGAATACAATTGCGAAACGGCTTGAGAGCGGCCGGTATCAGCGATCAGTTTAACATCTTCCAGCACCGCTTTACCCGTAAATATATTCAGATCCAGCTTGCTGAAAGTAACCTGGTACAGGCCGTCACTGCCTTTTAATACGGCGCTTTTTATTTTACGGGCGATAAGCGGGGATAGCAAACTATTGATAAAAAATAAAAGGAAGAGCAGCAGTGTCGCGATACCCGCTAAAATTAGGAGACCGGCTTTACGCCGTCGGGTAGTCCAAAAATTTGCTGTCATGCCTGCTCGTTACCAGCAAACCACGCGGCAGCTACGTACCCTTAACAAACCTGAAGCTAATTTGTTATCATCCCGGTCTTTGAATTTAAATTGGAGATTTCCACCCTGTTAATAAGTCCTTGTTTTTGATCTTATGATGGAAAAAATATCGAACCATAGAACTATTTTATACCAATGATTGATTATTAGCAATTTTATCATTTAAACTATCAATAAAATAGGACGATGGTTTTGTTTATCAAATAGGGCTGGGTGTTTCAAATAGTTAGTTCAAACTTATCCTCCCCCGGCCTGTTGAGCAACCATGGAAAATAAAAGGAAAGGCCTGATAGCTGATACGCGGAGCGTGGATACGAATGATGACTACGTGGTGGACTACTGGATTAAGGAACTGAACACCACGAAAGTTAAATTACTGGCGGCGGTGGCGGCGGTTGGCGATTCCTTTGAAGCGGTTAAAAGACAACTAAAGAAGTCGTAATCAATCAGCTTTAACCTTCCGATATTCCTTTTCCTGCACACGGCAAACGGCTGCATTGTATTAACCACTTGGAGTAATGATAGTTGATAACAAACCGACGGGGAAATTTCTTAAAATAAATCTTTCCCCATCGGTACCGGCTTTGCCATTAATGTCAAACTTAGTGCGCCCGATTGGGCTTGAACCACTTTTTGGATGATTTTAGAAAATTAGCGGCAATAAGGTGAACCCTGTTACAATAAATAAGTATCGTAAATGAGCGTTAAGTTAATTGTTTAAATTTGTTAATCTATAAATCTGCAAGGCTTTGGTAATTTATAATCTTCCGAACGATTTCAATTCAGCCGAAGAACAGGGTAAAGCGGTCATCATCCGTTCCCACCAGGCATCGACCCGTTCGGCGAACAATAAAAGCATCATTCATCAGAATATGGTGGATATGATTATAGCCGGAAAAAAAACAATCATTGATGCTTACAATATTACAGCGCTTGAAGCCGGCGAAATGATGATCCTTGCTAAAGGCAGTTCCCTCATCTCCCAGGCGGTCCCGAAACAAGGCCTTTTTCATAGCCTGGTGATCTATTTCTCCAACGAAATGTTGGCCGACTTCCGGATCAAATATACGACCGGGAGTAACGGGAACTTAAAAGAGAATGCCAAGCAGCCCTTTATTACCTACCGCCAGGATGTATTCATCAGCAGCTATATCAATTCCGTCCTGCTTCTACTAAAATCACCGTCGAAATTCCCGGATCAGTTTAAACAGGTCAAACTGGAAGAACTATTGTTATACCTGCTCTATACCGACCCTGAAAAACTTCAATCGTTATCGATGATCGCAAAGGATAACGAAGATATGCAGTTCCGGAAGGCAGCCGAAAGCCATATTACGACCCCGATTTCAGTGGATGAATTAGCGTTTTTATGCAATACCAGCCTTTCAACATTCAAGCGTAAGTTTTTAATGATCTATGGCACCTCGCCGCAAAGGTGGTTGACCCGGCAAAAAATGCAGCTCGCCGCTAATCTCCTGAAACGCCCGCAGGAGCGATCCAGCTCTGTATATGCACAGGTGGGTTATGCCAATCAGTCCAGCTTTATCCTTGCCTTCAAAAAAGAATATGGAATGACACCAAAGGAGTACCGGGCTGGCAAATTTGAGCTGATAGCTAAATAGTTTGAACGTTTGGCATTAAATCATCGCTTTAATAGACAATACCTTTGAGCTGTTATTTAATCAAAATTTAAAAGCCATGTCAAATCAAACACAATTGCCCGCAGTTATTAAAACCTTTATCAAAGCAACTAATGAGCATGACGGCGATACGTTTATCTCCACCTTTACGGATGACGCGTTAGTCAACGATTTTGCCAGGAATTTTTGGGGCAAAGACCAGATCAGGGATTGGGCAGATAAGGAAATGATCGGACCGAAAGTAACTTTTAAGGCAGACGAGATCGTTGAACATTACGGCGACTTTTTCATAACCGCCCTTACTGATGGAAATTATGATAAATCCAAATCTCCTGACCCCACCTATCTGGATTATTTCTTTACCGTTAAAAATGATAAGATCGTCAAAATGATTGTGATTAAAAATAAAGAAAAGAGTGCAGTTGTTTAGCGGTTTCAAGAATCTGGAAGATTAGAAGAAAAAGAGCTCTGGTGACTTGGGGAGGCATCGGGTCGCGGTTGGGGAACCTTTAATACTAAAAAAGAGGCTGTCCCTTTCGAGACAGCCTCTAACTTATATTTTACAAAGGTTTACCATCCGGATTTCCAACGTTCAAATTCTTTTGGACTAACCCGATAGCGCGCAAAGTTGCCTTCATGTAATGAAAGTATCTCCGTTTCTACCGCTTCCCTGAACTGCGCCTGGTCAGTTTCCGGCAATCGTTCTGCCTTTTGTTTAATCAACGCGGAGGCATCTTTTGAATTTAAGCCGTCAATAATGATGGCATTTATCAACTCACGTATTGGCGTACGGTACTTTAATTTAAAAGTATCGGGTTCGCCAAGCGATTGACGGATTACCGAATAGCGCGATGCTGACCGCTTATAAGCCCATAAAAATACATCCTTCAGCAGGCTAACGTTATTTTGCTCATAAACGCCCAGCATCCCCTGACTGTACAGGTCTTCCGGCACGTCAATGAATGATAAAGGGGAAAGATTCCGCTTAATAAAAGGGATGTTGGCGGAAATTCGCGAAACCCGTTTATTGACATCATCAAATGGCTGTAGATAGGGTAAATGCACCATGATAAAGAATGATTGTTCAAATGGGTTTTCTATCTGCGACGCTTTTTCCAAAATCAACTCAAACAACGCACTGATCAGTTGCGGAATAGCCAATGGCGTATAAACTGATCCTGTAACACCTACTGCCATGGAACGAAGCCTGCCAGGTGCCTGCGGGTCGGCCAGCAAGTTATTCGCCAGCATCGCATGAAGGTTGGTTATAGTGTACTTGTTATAGCCGATTTCTTCTGCGGCCTGAACCATGAATTCGATGGCATCCTTGTGGTTAAGGATCATCTGCGCTTCTTTTGCTGTTTTACTGTCGTCCGCTTCTCCCTGCTCTATCAAACGTTCAGTATCTAACAGGCTATAGGTATTGCCTTCCAATCTGCTGGAGTTCCAGGAAAGGTCGATCAATAAACGATGGAGAATTTGTTGCGCATAAGTTCCGGCGGGCTCCTCCAGGTGCCGATCGCCGATCGCCGCCAGCTTCGCCAGGTCATCTTTACTTAAATAGCTATCCCTGTTAGGCCGGTAAGATTCCAAAAAAGCTCTTTGGTAGCCTACTGGTTTACGTTTTTGTATCGGCGCGGTAACCAATGCCCGGATTTGCCCGCCTTTTTCGGACAGCGGTATTAACTTTTCTTTTTCTGCTACCTCCGCTGGCCCGTTATGTACAACAAGTTTATAAACTGTTGCGCGGGCTTTTCCGGAAACAGTAATTACGCCCTGCTCTAAAAACTTCGCCAGCCACCGCTGCAAGGTTCTTGACTGGATCTCAGAATTATACCCCTGTATAATATCTTCAGCCCCGGCCCCATTAGGAAATCTGGCTAATATGGATAATACTTCAGCAGGGGTTGGTTTGGATTGCTTTTCCATTTGTCGCGATACTATATATTGCGACAAATATATAATTAAAATGTCGCAATACCGATATATCGCGACATGTATATGAACAAAGTGTCGCAATACTTATATATCGCGACAAAAATTAATAAAGATGTCGCGATATATACTAAATATTTTTCAGCTACTCCCGGAGTTTAACAAAATCAACCAGGCTCATCTGATGTTTGATCTTTTCAGAAAATGCTACTGCGTCCGGTGAAAAATAAGAGGAAGTTATGTGGTAATTCGGTGAGTCATAAATTTTAGTGTAATTACTCACCGAATCACTCCCTTTTTAGGTCGGAAATGCCGAATAATTACTGATTTAAATAAAAAACAAAAGCCTGCAAATCAAACGATTGCAGGCTTTTACTTTGTTTTGTTATCAAAAGGTGCGGAGAGCTAGGTAATCGAACTTGGTAATTAGCGTGCTGAAAATAAGCAAGTTAACAAAAGCTCAATTTATAGCGCCACGATTGACGCATCTCTAATATTTCCGCATTATAAAATTATGCTTCAATTACATTTTCAAAGCCTTGCCTGCGTAACCATGATATACATCATAATGTCAAACAACTACAATTCTTATCATAACAAAAATACGTATAATTTCATAGTGGCGGAAAGCTTTTTCATTTTTTTTGTTCCCGTAGCGCCAGGAGATTATTTAATTCAAATCCCTCCATTTCGATGATTAGTGATAAAGCCTGTAAATTAATAATTTACACTACAATCACCATCCTTGTGCCGCCTGGTATGTCCATACTCCAGGCATGCTCTACATCCTTGAGTGCAATGGTGATAGTATCAATTTTCAGTTTACCGCCGGCGGCAAGCTGAAACATTTCGGGAATCACCTCGCTGAATAATTTTCTCATATCTTCAGCAGATATACTACCCAGGCCGGAACCCAAGATCTCAATATCCGAGCTCCTTAATATGGCTGATGGTAAGGTTATGCTGCCGCCAGCCATTCCGCCTACCGTTACAAAACGCATCTTTGACGTGGGGTTTCCGTTGCCTTTTAACACAGCTAATATTAATTCAGCCGGATGCCCCCAGGTATAGTCGATCACCGCGCTGATAGGTGTTTCGACATGAATTTGTTTTAACCTGTTGGTGATCTGTTCATCGGATTGTTTAAGGGATATTACTTCATCGGCACCAAGTCGCAATAATTTTTCCAATTGCTCTTGATTCCGGCCTGTGGCTATTACTTTGGCAGCACCATAGTGTTTAGCAATTTGCACGGCCACCATTCCGGTAACCCCGGTAGCACCATTAATTATTACAACCTGCCCCGGTTGTATGTTGGCACGAAAGCGCAGTGCTGCTGCAGCTCCCATTACAGCGTTAGGTAAGGCGGCAGCGGTTACATCATCGATGCCGTCGGGCAATTTAGCCATCATGTGTTTGTTGACCAATGCCTTTTCGGCGATGACGCCGTCTACACCAAAACCGTAAACTCGTGTGCCATCTTCCAGCATACCTACACCATCCATACCTACAACTTCCGGATTTTCTAAAGCTTGCATGGAGTAGTGCGAGCCGCTTGCCCTGCCTTTGTCAATGTTTTTAACGGCGGCGGCTTTTACTGTAATTAATAACTGATCGTTATTTTGCGGAATGGGTTCGTTGATCTCTCCATATTTTGGGGCTTGTCCTAATTGATATAAAATAGCTGCTTTCATGTTTTTTTTTGTTTATACAAAGATGGGCACACCCACAAGCAGTAAACGATAACATTTGTTATCATAAATTCAGCCTTTGTTTTCTTTAAGTAGTTTAACTTTTGATTTATCGACCTTTTCTTTTACGCTTTTTTAATTAAAAGACTGCCTGAACTCAAACGGCGAAAGATCGGTTTTGGTTTTGAACAATTTACTGAACGACTGCGGATGCTCAAAACCCAACTCATATGCAATCTCGCTTACCGACAGAGTGGTGGTTGATAGCTTTTCTTTCGCCTTCTCGATCAGCTTTTCATGGATGTGCTGCTGGGTATTTTGGCCGGTCAATACTTTTAGCAAACCACTCAGGTAATTGGGTGAAATATTCAGCTTCTCGGCAATGTAGGCTACCGTTGGCAAACCATGGTTGCCTAAATGGTCACTGTTAAAATATTCGGAAAGCACCTTTTCCAAACGGTCCAGCACTCTATGATTGTAGATCTTGCGGGTGATGAACTGTCGATGGTAGAAACGATCTGTATAAGTAAGCAGCAGTTCAATCTGCGCTATGATGACATCCTGGCTGAAATTATCCACGTTGGAGTGGCATTCCTGGTCGATATGTTGCATAATGCCTATCAGTATCTCTTCCTCTTTTGGCGAAAGGAATAAAGCCTCGTTTACCGAGTAGTCGAAATACTCGTATTTTTTGATCGTTTTGGCCAGCGGTGTGTTCCAGAGGAAATCGGGATGGATAAGCAAGTTCCACCCCGTATGTTTCCGTTCCTGTGTTTTATCCATCTCAACCCTCAGCAACTGGCCCGGCGACATACAGAACATGATTCCTTCATCAAAATCATATTGCTGCTGCCCGTATTTCATTTTCACATTAGCATTCCGTTTGATGGCAATGGAATAAAAATCCATTATCCTGCTTACCGGCTCTGTATATGGTCGTTTAATATCTTCAAACCTCGCTACACTCACCAGCGGATGTGCCGGCTTAGGCAGTTCCATAAACTTATGGTACTCGCTGATAGTTTTAATACGTATAGGCTGCTGATCGGGCATAATGCAATTTACTCAATTGTTGTTATAGGCTGCGGCAAATTCTTTTATAAACTCCTGCAGTTTTACCTTGCCAAGCGCAGGTTTGTGTTTTTCATAGTCACTGCGCAATAAGCCGTTATGGATGGCAGTGCCCAGTTCAACCAACAGGTCGGCAATGGCCGGTGGGATACCATGTTCCAGCCTGCTTTTTCTCACTTGCTCGTCAGTAAAGGTTAACCATTGCAGGCCAGGTTTGCCAATGGCTTCGCCAATTAGTTTTGCCACCTCGTTGCAGGTACTTTCATCACTGGCTATGTAACGCACCTTATTTTGAGCGTTTATCTGTGTTAGTTCCTCAGAAGCGGCCGCAGCAATATCCAGCGGCGAAACCATAACCAGTTTATCATCGCCGCCAAAGTTGGCACCGATAATACCCCGTCCCTTTATCATACCCAAAAAGTTGTACAGGTTATAGTAGAAATAGCCTGGGCGAAGGCAGGTAACGGCAACACCCTCCAGTTTATTCAAAATTACTTCACCAATGTGCGACCCCCTGATAACGCCTGAGCCTTTTTCCAGGTCGGCGCCATAACTGCTGAGGTAAACGATATGTTTAACGCCTGCGCTCTTTGCGGCTTCTGCATAAGCGTTGGCTACGTTGCCGTAATAGCCGATCATGTCGTTAACACTAAAGTTAGGTGGCGTCATCCCATAAACTGCGTCTGCACCGGCGAATGCGGTTTTCAAAAACGCCGCATCCTCCACCGATCCAACGGCTGCCTTTGCACCTAACGTTTCTATTTCCTGCTGTTTATCTGCTTTACTGCTAATAATGGTTACATCATGACCTTTCGCAATCAGTTCCTCCGAAAGGGGCTTGCTGATGTTTCCCAATGAACCTGTTACTATAATTTTCATAAGCTTGTTATTTTAATAAAACAAAGGTTCTCCGAAAAACTCATACCTTTTTAACCAAATCTATGATTATCGTAGCCAAAAATAAGGGTCGTAGAATAACTGAGGAGCAAGCACCTGAATTTCAGGTCGTCATAAATATTGGCCATGCTAAACTTAATTCCGAGGGTTTATTGTCGGGACAATTGCTGGTTAGCAGAAGATGAATTTTTAAAGTGGCAATAATGTACATTTAAGCGCCTGCATACTAACCAGCTTTGCGCTTGATCTTGAAATAGGTGGCATAAATCTGTTCCACTCCCAGCGCGGTTTTTCGCTTTCTTTAGATATTTGTGTCACGAATGACGCAACTAGTCTGAATTTTTTAGTGGCGGGCTGAACGGGGCTACTATCGAACCTCTTGTTCCCCTTTTGACATTTATCGGAAGTATTGAATTGGGGAAAGCCATAGAAAATAACCAAGTTGTACAAAATTCATTGCAAATGGACTTGTCTAATGGTAAAACTCTAAAGGAGAAAACTAATTCAATAAAAAAGAAAAAAGGATTTCGTATGTAGGGTCTTTTAGTGTCAACAGGCTTTACAGGAGGATACTTTTATCACAATATATAATATGGTTAGATCGATTTTCTCTAAGCGACACCTAAATATGATTGATTTATCCGAATCATTGCCTCGCTTGTCCTCTCTTTTAAGTTCTAATGCAGATACTTTTGCTTAGAATTAATAACCCAGAAAAATGAAAAGAGATAAAATATTTTATTGGATCGCAACAAGTTTAATTGCACTATCGGGATTAATGGCAGGTATCATGTATTTTGCAAGCCCCTATATAGAGAAAGAGTTTAAACATCTGGGATTCCCTGATTACTTTAGAATTGAGTTAGCAATAGCCAATATATTAGGCTCATTTGCCATTATATTGCCAATGGTTTCCGGCCAAATCAAGGAATGGGCCTATGTTGGATTTGCCATTACATTTATTTCTGCAACTACAGCCCACATTGTCATAGAAGGCATGCCAGCGGCAATAAGTCCGTTAGTTTCAATGTTGTTTTTAATTATATCGTATGTTTACTATATTAAACTGAAAAGTATAAAACAGTAGCCGCAGATTGAAAAAATTAAAAAACATACCGACCTTAAAGGATGACGGATTCAAGGTCATCATGTCTTACTATGATCCCAAAGAATACGATAAGAAAAACATTAAGGATTTTTATATTCACGGCCTTTCCGATAATACCTATCAATTAAAAATGCCGTTACCACCTCACCGGCAAACAATCCATTCCATTATCCTGGTAACTGAAGGTTCTATTGTTGCAAGTTCAGGATTTGACAATTATACGGTTGAACAAAACGCGATGATCGTTATACCGGCGGGGCAAATAACAAGTCTCTCTTTTATGTCAGAAAACATTGAAGGCTTTTACTTGCATTTTTCCGATGATTATTTATCTCAAGGTAAATTCTTCGACTTTATCACTTTTTAACCATGCTTGCATTTCTACGAGATCGTTAAAATTTGCATTACTTTCTCCATAATATACACTTACATTTTCAAAGTCTTGCCTGCTGCATTTTATACAATCATAAATGTCAAACAACTGCAATTCTTTATCATCACAAAAATACGGAAATTCTTTATTTTGTAATGTGCGAACCCGAAATATTTTCAAACTTATTTCCACTATTAGGTCAATGTCTTTCATCAGAACCAATATCTCAACATAATTTTCAACAATTACTTTCTAAGTGTTCAAGCCCATTATAACATTATTCTATTCAAATGCCCCATTTCCTTGACATCTTCGATTTCAATTCAGGATACTCTTTTATCACGCTACTAAAAAATTTAGGGATATACCAATCCTTTTTCCAATTAGACCGATACCATGAAATTAAGAGTTCCGCATATTCTTTTCCTATTATCTTATCTTGTGAAATGTTTTTAAACAAAATATCTCCTGAAGTGCTTCCAAGATGACTTGCAAAATCTTTTTTTCTTATTGGATTGTTCAATGATTTCAGCACTTTTCCAATAAGCGCATATGATTGGTTTGGTTGCAAGAAAGCTGAGAAAACTTTTTGATTGCCCCGTGGTTGTGATTCACAATATGAGTAACATATTACTTCAATTCTATCGACATTAAGAGCTGTAAAGTTTAATTTTGATAATTTTTTAATTAAACAATTACTAAGTATTTGTTGTGAGTTTGGGATAATTCTATTTGCATATATGAATTCATCAATACTGTTGTCCAATGACGTTTCCCCAATACTTACATCAAACTTCTCCCAATAATACTTTGCAGCTAATTCAGTAAATGATGCATTACTTTGAAATACGTCAAACACAATTGACGAGGCACCGGCTAAATCATATTTTAATCGAAAATCATTTGTATTATTTATAGCTGTGGAGACTTCATAAAACAATTCATTGCTTTTAGCTGGGTTGTGACTCAGTTCTTCTGTTTTATATATGTAATCAAAATAATTCACCAATGAATTTATTCTGTTGGGAGATATATAGTTAGAAGAAATAAGAAAGTTAAAAAACCTTTTAAGTAGAAGTCGTCTGTTGAGAAAATCAAATAGATAAGTGTGTATTTCCGCTGGTTTATTATTTAAATAGTCAGTAGGCGCATATTCTGCATATGGCACTATGTATTTCCATGATTCTTCTTTATAGGTTCTAAATAGTACTTCTAATGCATTTGGATTGTCGGGTAATTCCGCTAAAGCTATATTAAAACTTGTTTCGGGTGGCAACGCCGGTGCAATAACCGTTTTAGCTTGATGTGCCAACTCAGGATTATTAATTGAAACATCTTGAAGCAGTTTTACAAAAGATAAACTGGCATTAATTTGTGCGATAATTTTGTCAGACTGATTTTTGTTTCTTGATATTTCTAATTGGGTAAGCGCTAACTCTTTATCTGCTTCATTTTTCTGTTTTGAAATATCAAGCTGTGTTTGTGCAATCTTTAGTTGAGTTTGAGCAACAGAAGAGTCGGAGCTATTCCTTCTTTTTGTAAGTTCAAGTTGTGCAGAATTATATTTACCTGTCAAAATGAAGCCCCATATTCCAATTAAAAGAGTAACTGCTACGGGTATAACAGGGTTTACATAATTACCCCAAATTTTTATTTTTTTTTGATCGGCAACCTTTCCTTTAAGTTCTTCAATTTCAAGGCGCGCTTTTTCTACAAGCAGTTCGTCTGGCACTTTAAGGTTAATATGTTTATCTCCATTGCTCATATAAATATCAGCTAAAGTGCTTATTGATGATGTGTGTCAACATTCTAATTTAGAATAATATTCAACATCTAAATATCAATTAGCCATTGATCAAAATAATTTACTTAATTCTCGATTATTAAATTTAATGAGATTTTAATCTACTAAATAAGTTTCTGTTTGCCAATGTTCTTTTTTGAATTATTTCCTCAACCTATTTCTTGCAGTCGATCTACCCGGTAATGACTAAATCAATAAAAAAATTCCGAGCAGGTAACGCTTGGCTCAATGTTTACGCATATTTTCTTAAATTCTTCCTTATAAATTTCTATAACTTTTAATTTGATTGAATCATAGCTTGAATTTGGGATTTGATAAACTGTTCCGTCATGCATAGGAATAAGAAACTTTGCTAATGGAGTTTTTGTTGCAACTTTAATTACTGCGTTCTTGTAAATTAAAGAAGCGGTAGCTTGAATCAAGTGACTCAAAGACCAACCGGCATCTAATTCGCTTTTATATCGGTAGTTGCCAATTGATGTTCCGATCTTTCCCGTTGAAGCTATTTGATTTTCAATTTGCTCTTTAAATTTGTTTAGCTGTGTGAATTTTTTAAAGTATGCTTTTGCTTCCTTACTAAGTGAGGTATCTCCATACATATAGCGGTAGAAAACTACTTTTGCATCTGAGCGCTTTTCTTCATCTCCAAATATTTGCCCTGCCAAATCTTTATAAATATCTGTTTGGTGTAGTTTAATTAATAATAAATCATTGCTAAGAGATGCCAGTATACCAGCCTCAAATTGTGAGTAATCTATATAAAGCAACTTATAACCCTTAAAAGGTATTATTATACTCCTGTGGGATTTCCTAAGATTTTGAAGTGATGGTTCTCTTAAAATAATCCGTGATGTAATCGTTCCAAAACCATAAAACGAAGGATAAGTTCTATTAGTACTTCCCCACCTGGATAGCATGAATAAAAGACTATCTAAATCTTTTTTATTCCTTAACATTTCATAAAATAAGCTGCAAACATTATCTTCATTTCTATGTACTTTAAAAGTAAATAATGGGGATTTAATCAAATTAAAATTCTTTGATTTTAAATAAACGATTTGCTGTTTTTCTAAATCGGGAGAAAAAATATTATACTTATGCTGAAGTGTATTTTTTGTTTTATAAATGTCGGCTTCAATTTTGCTACACATAGACTTTGCGGCCTCATGATCAATTTCAATTCCTAAAAACTGTCTTTTGTATATAACTTCATTAATGCTTCTCTCAATAGTATTAAAACGTGTCTCCTCCTCGACATCTTTAGTCAACAATTGAAGATAGAGAGCAGCTATAATTTCCAATAGTTCTTTAAAGTTGGATTCCTTAATCTCAAATTCTGAATCTATAGCTTTATGGTATCGTAAAAAATTAATTACGGTCCAAGCTGTAGACTTACGAAATTCTTTTCCTTCTTGTGACATTTGCTTGTCAAAGCATTCAAGATCAATAATGGAAGGTAAAAGCTTGACCGTTAAACCAGATTTAATGTGGCGAATTAAATCTGCGGTTTGAAATGAAATTAATGTATTTGTAGACAAAGGATCTATGTCCTCAATGTAATCGTTATAATCATCCACGTTAAGTGAATACCAGGTTGACCTTACAGAAAGTACGACATATCTTTTCATAAATTATAGAGAATAGAGTTGTTCAATTTCTACGTTTTCCTCACTACTTCCTTCGTCAAATCCTCTCACAAAGACCAAATCCTTATTTTTAAACGTATTTGTATAAAAAGGTGCTTTAGTTAGTTTTTTATTAACCTTGCTAATATCAATTATATTTATATTAAATGACCTTAATGAAATAAGGGCAACTCTGTTCTCAAAATAACCATGTGTAAAATCTTCTCCGAATTTTCTTAAAATAACTCTTCTATATCCGTTATCTACAGAACACATAAAGACTATCATAGCAGCAATTACAGATCTATTAGTATCGTCATTTTTCTCTATTTGTTCCACTGCATATTTTTTTAGCGATATCAGCTTGCATTTATGTTTAGCAAGGAGTAACCATATTTGATAAGTCTGGAAAGAATAAGTGTTATATTTATCACTGAGCACTATTTTTTCCAAAAAAGGAAGGTAATGATTACAAAATTCCTCCGTTGGCAATAAATTCAATATTTTACAGACTTCTGTAGTTATCCAAGGCTTGTCAATTATGCTTTCGACAGCTTTTAAGACCAAATCTTTAAAGTCGCCTGTTTCCACGTCTAAACTGAAGCCTTTTATAGCAAGTGCAGATAGAGTATTGAATGCATAATTAACTTTCTTAGCTGCACTATCATTAGGACTGGATTCAGCCTCTCCACTATTTAAGTTTTCTTTGAGTAATTTAATACATCCGTGAAAAGCTTCTTTCAAATATAATTGGTTCTTTGAAGCACGTAGGCGAGCAATCTTGTTTAGTTCAACGTCAAATGTAACTTCAAAATCTTTTCTCTTTTTGTCATTTGTTTCACACTCCTCATTGTCTTTATCAACTAAAGTATAAATTTCAGTTTTTTGGGAATTGACAGATAAATAGCATCTTCTTAATTCAAACTCAAAAATTTGCAGTATTTTCCGCGCTTCATATTTGTCTTTACAGAATATCCTAATATCATCCATAAATCTGTAATATTCAGGAGCATGATGCTGCATGAAAATATCTACTTGATTCAAATAGAAGGATGCCAATAAGGAGGACGCATCACTATTTTGAGGTAGCCCAACTTCCTTTGTAGGAGTAAACTTTTCAAGAATTTTGTATAACAAATCAGCAGCCTTGATTTCATTGTCTGTTTCGCAAACTCTTAATATTTTCTCACAAAGTAGCTTCTTACTTATATTATCATAAAAATTAAGCAAATCAATCTCTATTATGCAGCCATACATATAATTTCCGTCTTCTCCCTTCCGTTTTGCAACTTCAGCTAAATGGTAATCCATTTTTTTCCATTGTTCCACCCCATTAAGAATAAGTTGGTTTTCCGAGTGTTTGTTGTACCTCGCAGAATAAACATTTGATATCATCGCTTTGTCGAGTTTTTCAGCGAGGACACCCACTGTTGCGATATACATTATTCTATCAATAAATGGCGAAATAAGGGCTAACCGTAAAGTGAATTTCTTTTTAGGCACATAAAATCGTTCAGCTTCTTGTGCTTCAAAATTGGCACCTTTCAAATAGTCGTCCAATTGATCAAATAAATAATTCTGATTGAGGAGGTCAATATATTTTAGGGGATCATGATACCAATCATCAACAATATCCGTGGCAAGGCGCCTTCGCGCTAATTCTAAGTCTAAACATATCCCATTAACAAAGGCTCCGTGAATATCAATAACCTTTGACCCAACCTCCCGTTTATATTTTGAATCCTTTGTGTCTAATTCAATTCTTTTTAGGGATTTTAGTTGCATGTTGATTTCTTCAAATGACGTAGTCGCACAGTCAACTGTTCCATTTTGAAATTCTTCGTTGGGATATCTACTAATTATTCCATATAATAAACTTCTTTCCTCTAAAAACACCCCAGCACCAGACATTCCATTTAGATAGACATCTTTTAAGTTAGGATTAAGGATAGTTAGTCGTTTGGATTCGTGATCACTTCTTTCATAATTAAATTTTTGTAGCTCGTCCTTATTTGCCGCAAAAATCGCCCACGAAAAAAATCTTTTATCTTCATCTTCTAACTTATCCGAAACCAAAATTTGTCGAAATGCTAAGTCTTGATTTTTAATAATAATAATAATTGCAAAATCTCCATCGAACGTGATTAATTTATCTTTAACCTTGGTTCTTTTAATTAATTCGAGACGGCAAAATGTACCTTTGTTAGAGTATTGGATTTCAATATCTCCCACTTTACTTATGTCAAAAGGGGTAGCTGCACTCTCTTGAAACAAATGCTTTGCAGTTAAAAGATAATTATAATCAAGATAAGTAGGTGTTAAGTATAAAACGCCTGATCCGCAAAGAGGAGTACCACTCACTAACGTATTTACCTTAATTCCACATGCTTTTAATTCATCAGATACTAAGGCCATAAGAGTGGTTGTTGGGTATAAGTTTAAACTTAAATCTTTTTTTCTCTTGTTCTGTAATCTCTAGGCTATCGATAGCTTCCTTGTAATTAAACAAGATTTCTATTGGATTTTCATTTCGTTTTAGGAACATTAATACTTTAAGTATTGCACGTTTATTTGGAAGAAAATGCTTTTTGCTATTTGTACAAATAATAAAATTTTGGCAATTTATTTTTGACAATACAGATTTTGTAAGGCTCCTATAGCTTCCATGATGTGGAAGTTTGACATAATCAAATGTGACCGTACCTGATGGGTCATCCTTTATTAAATTGTCCAAAATAACTTCAAATCTTGCCGGCGTCGTATCACCTGTGAGCAATACTTTTTTCCCCTCGCAATCGAGTTGGATAACTACACTTGTTTTGTTAGGTAGTGACGTGTCAAGACTTGCATCATCAATGAAACGTTCTAAAAGTGACATTGGCGATTTCCAATCGCATCTAAAATCACTACTTAAAAATGCTCCTTTACTCACACTATATTTTTCAAGGTCGTCTTCTGCAGGGGAAAGAAAAGTAATCGAAAGTTCCTCAAAAGATATTTTTTGGCTTTTTTCAGTTATTTTTTCCCATTTGGGTTGTATTTTACTTAATAATTTTTCAGTTTCGCTTGCCTGTTTATATGATAAAGAGTTGTCCGTTTGAAGAGATAGCTTACCTGATATTAATCGGGGAGAATTAAAGATAACCTTCTTTATAAAATGTTCGCCATAATTCCCCTCATCTACTAATGCTAATAATTTCAGTATCCCAGAAATATGATCGTCATCGTGATGCGTTATGATCAACAGATCAATTTTCTGACCCAACTCATATATTTTGTCAATTCGCAGTAATAGGTATGACGGATCATTTCCCCCATCAACTAAGATATTGTATTCTTTATGTCTTATCAAAATACAGTCACCAGAACCAGCCTTCAAAAATTCAACTATCATAATAAATAGATAACCGCCAAGGGAATTTTAAATTCAATAATCGTTAAATCTACAATTTTATAACTGGAGTAAAATGTCATCAATATATTCTTAGTAACAAAGCATTGGTAAACTTTTTGATTAAGGTTTTGATAGCTCACGCAATTTATAATAATGAATGGTATCATTTGAAAACTAATTTGTGATAAGGCCGGGGGTTATTTCTAATTTTTTAAACAATATAAAAGGATGATTTTTATCACATTTCCACAATCATGCTAAAATGAATTCCGCAGCTTTTTGATTTCATAATTCAGCAATCCACGCTGTTTTAGAGCTTCATCTGATAAACTATTTGTTCTTTGAATCAATAATTCCGGGGTCGTATCTTGATCCAAAAAATTTCTTAATTTATTTATTGCAGAACTGGGTATATCATATTCCATTAACGCTGCGAGATTAGGCGGCAGAAAGCCATGTTCAAGACTACCCGCGAAGAACGAATAGTTACCAGCCGGAAAATTATTTTTCTTTAATACGTATTCTTGCAAGTCAGAAATTACAGAAATCCATTTTGGTAATTTATAGTCAAACCAATGCCTGGTTATATTGAGTATAAAAAAAGTTACTGTATCTATCCTTATTTGATTATCAGGATATCGATTGATCCAAAATGCGTCATTTATCGTTTCGTTAATAACGGCTGCAACAGATTTATACCTGCTATATTTTAAGGTAAGGACAGAGAGCTGTGCAGCATTTCTAATATCAGCCTTATTTTCGCCCGGTTTTAATAAATGATCCCATGCGAGAGTGAGTACAGCCAAAAGCTGGTCATATGTTGGAAAATTAGTCCAATTAAGCAAATATCTATAACCGGTTAAATCTGCTTCAATAAGCTCAATTATTTTTAATTGTCCTTCAATATTTATACCTGAATTTTTCTTTATAACCTTTTTTAAATCATCTGAAAGACCATTAAAGTTATCTAATCGATGTTTGGCTTTTTCAATTACGTCACCCTCATCTAAAGATATGAGTATTTCTAAGGGTGCATTCTCCTGGTCAAAAAGTGGAATATCTACAAATAATTCCATTTGGTCAGGTTGTTTTTCAAATCTTATTACATTTCCTATGTAATGTTTATTCATTCTTCCAGAACGACCAGCGATATTTTTATAATCGAAAAAATCAATTTGTTTAGTTCCCTTTTCTTTATCAAATAAAATAACGTTTTTCGCAGAAGTATTAACACCCTCAATCAATGTTGAAGTGCAAAATAACCATCTTATCGAACCGTTATTAAATGCATCTACGATTGAACTGCCTAAATGCCTTGGCAAAGCGCCATGATGAAATGCAATGCCGGATTTTATCGCTTCAATTAAAGACCACTTTGAATTTATATTTTCATTAATCCATTCTATCATGTCATAATTTTCATTCAAATTGTCTATATCTAAATTGATTTTTGATTCATTTAGATACATCATAAATTCAAGCCCAAGCATTGTAGCCTTATTAGGCGAAGAACAATAAATCAAAGTTTGATCTTTAAACTCAGATAACAACTTAAAAAGATTTTCCTTTTTTAAGATTTTCTTTTCTTTCGCTTTAATTGTTGTACTAATCTCTAAGCTTCTTTCATCTACTGCTACAGTTGCAAATTCAGTCGGGAACCAGGTAAGTTCAAATTTTTCTTTGAAACTTAGAGGTATATTTTTAATCATAGGCCCTAACAGATAAAACTTATTGGTTAGTTTTAGAAGTCTGTTAAAGGCTTGATTTAATGCGATAGCCCGATCATCATCTCTTTGAATGCTCAGTTTGTAAAATTCATCGATTACAAAAAAATCAATTTTAGGAAACTCCTCGTATTCTACTACTCTTTCTCCTGTAAAAAGAAATATATTCCCTCTTATTTCATCTGGTACCTGACTCGTCGAAACAATAATTTTATAATCATTCCTATACTTTAATAGCTTTTTTCTCGTCTCATCAAGTAAGGCAAGTGTAGGTTGAATAATTACAAGGTTTTTATATATTTTACTGGCAACTACCTCTTCAATTAAAAGGCTTTTCCCAAAGCTTGTGGGCGCACTAACTACTACTGCCTTTCCGCTTTGAAGTTCTATCGATAAAGTTTGTTGTTCCTCGTGTAAAAACATACCAGCCATAAATGGAGATTTATGGTATTCGTACCTTATTAAAGCGCTTTTAGAAAGACTCTCAGTATCAACGTATGGATACAAACCTGCTGCTTCAGTTAAATCATTCCAAATAGGCTTAGTATTTGAGTCTATTTTTGACCACGCATCCTTTACCCTAATGACAATATCCCTCCCAAACTTTTCTTCTTCTTTTTTACGCAAAAGTTGAGAACAATATTTGGATAAATTAAAGCTATCCTCATAACTAATGAAATTACTTTCAGAAATAAACTTTACGGCTTCTGGGTTATTCTTGAAAATCATATGTTTTGCATTGATTTTAGTCTTTTGTCAAGTTCTGTATTTAATTCATCCTTATCAGGAATGGGTAGCAGCATAAGGATAATTTCTGTATTTGTTGTGCCTTTTAGCCTGTCAAACATGTCATTTAGATGTGTGCATTCTTTGATAAAATCTGCCATATACTCTGCGGTATTATCCGTGTGAACATTAAACAAATCACTATTGAAGGTGCAAACCATTGGAATAACAATACCTGAAAATATGTCATCAAGCTTTTGATGTTTGTCCATCAGATTTCTCCAGTACTCAACTTCGGGGATGCTGTTAGGCAATTTTTTGGATATAAGACTAAATTCTTTCCGCAGGTAGTCTTCATTTACATGTTTTTTTATGTCCTCTACCAAATCTCTTATGCCATCACTACCAGATTTGTAAAGCTTCGACTCACCAAGCCAAAGTTTTTTTTCAGAACCATTAATACTAATCTGAACCCCGTCAAAGCCGTGTGCAGGAACATTGTGAGAATCTTTAAAGTATATCTTAGAAATGAGTGGTATTGTTTCTCTAAAATCTCGCAATAGTAAATGCAAAATCAGTTCACCAAATTCACCTCTTGTTTGATATTTTTCCGTCAGATAAACTGTCTCAGCAGCCTCCTTTAAACGTTCTACAATTTCAGTAAGGGGTATGTGGTCACCACAGTGATAACCTAATGAAAATTCTGGGATAACACTTCTGATAACATCAACGAGTGGTTGTAATCTAAACTGCTGTCGGTCGAATCCTATATAATAGGCTTTAAGAGTTGTATTGCCAATTGCTTCTTGAATTACCAAATCGGACTTAAATGGACGCATTTAACATTTTATTTTCGGATTATCCATTCACACAAATCGGCAATTTAGAATTACAAAGTAAGTCTATTTAATAAGAACTTTAAATTATATAAATTGAAGGTACGTTTTATTTGCCAATTACCGGTGATTGCCTACTTTGTTGGTCTATTCTGCAGTTTTAGATTCTGATAAATAGTGCTGCCTTTCAATCAATACCAAATCCAACCAGAAAATGGAAAGAGTGTAATACTAAACTATCCTGTATTCGATCTTTATAATTATTCAAACATTCTGGTTAAATAGTGTCTTCTTTGACTTTTTGATTAGTCCGGCGACAAATTTTAAAAATGAACTACCTATTAAGGGAATTAAACAAAAGTTCATTTATCGTTTTAAGGATATTACCTAATGGCTCAATTAGCAATCTTTGATACTCTTGAAAATCTTTACTCCCATGAATCATATTACACCTTACATTATAAATCACTTGTAAAATCGCCAAACTTTTTTCGGTTTCGATATTGGATTGAAGGTTAATTAATAGTTCAGTGTCTATATTTTTTTGTGGAACACCATTGCTGAGCTTGATATTGAATATAGGAAGAATCTTTATTAAATCATCTACATCCTTATCATTTCCATTTTTTGTAAGTGCTTCCAAAATGACTTCAGCACTTAAGTATTGGCTCACAAAGAAAGTTGCTTTTTGACTGTCAATATCTTTCTTACCGGGCCAGGTTGTATTAGAGGTATTGAATAAGGAGGATACTTCATTATAATTATAAAGCATATTATATTCCGTAAATAAAGTAAGGTAACTGTCATAAAGATCAGCAAAATCATTAAGATCATATTTTTTAGCCTTATTCAAATGATTTTTGTATTTGTCAATTAAATCCTGAGAAATCATAATTATAGTTTGAGCATTAAAGTTACTGCATTAATGGGCTCTTCATTTAATCTATTAATTGAATCATCTGTCGGTTCTGTTCTTTAATGGATCAATAAGTCTTGCTATTTTTTTGTGACTCTGTAAAATTCGCCAGTTGTACCTATACTATTTTTAGAAGATTGGTTAACTTCTAAATAAAAATTCCGAAGTTTATGCCATACTACGGCAGTATTAAGCCCGGTAATTGTTGGCTAATCTTATTTCGGATGGCTAATAAATCTTTCTTTGGCAGCGTATCATATAAGGCCGTTTTTCGGTACAAATCTCCCGTCCCAAGATGCAGCTTTAAATGCCTGGGATAGTTATGTGCATGAGGGCTGGACGGAAAAGGGTCAGCATCATTTTTATGAATGGTCCATATTTCTCCACCATATTTAATGTTGGCCTTTTCCAATTCAGTGATATCTTCAGGAAATGCGATGTCGTTATCAATAATGGCGGCTATCGGTGGACCATATTTTTTAAAATAGGCGCTAATGATTTGAAAAATATCATTACTATTAAATTTATGAAATAGCACTTCGGTTGGAATATCAGAGTAATCAAATTCGTAAATGAGTATTTGCCATACCATATCTTCGTCAATAAAAGAATAGCCTTCAATCCTAAGACAGGAAACAGCATTTTGAGCGGCACTCAAATAATCAGTTAAGAGAATTTTCCTTTCAGCCATAGCGTTAGTACCATTAAGTTCTTTTATATACGCAAGTAAGACCTTGTTTAAAAAAAACAGGTTTCAATTTATAATTCATACGATAACACCACTCGTTTAGCTTCATTAAGCGTTATTTAAATCAAATGTTTCACTGAAATAACCTTTGATGATTTTTATTTTCTCTGTTGGGATGCCGTAATTTAAATTAAACCGCTCTACAATCCTTTCCGGGTTAGGGTCTAAAATAGTTATGCTGGGAATGTCACTCCTTTTGCTGAAAGCCTTACGAAATAATAAATCACTCTTATAGTCGGTTTCTGGAAAAGAATATCCTATAATAAGAATATGGTCGGCCTGCGTAATCGATTGTTCTGCTTTATTCCAGAGGCCATCAAAGATGGCCCCGAAATAGTCGTAATTTTTATTCTTAACCGGCGGAATAATCAAAGGAATTGATGTTAAACCCACATCTTCTGTTTCTCCCTTTGGATTATGGCCTGTTCTCAATATTGTTCTTGTGAGCAAATAGCCATCGGGCAAATTCACGCCTTTTAATGGAAGATTTACAGGATAATATCCAAATGAAAAGTCCTGATATCCGTTCATATACCTACCATCGTATGTAGGATATGGTCTTACGTTACTCTCATAAATACAGAAATTATCATTGCTAAGTTCCTGAATACTTTTCCACTTCTTTCCTTCAATTATAGGGGCGCTTGTTAACCAATTGGTAGATCCGTGTAACTTTAGTAAAAGAGGTGCATCACAAGCTTTTGAATGATTATCTGCATAATTCCACTGATCTTGATAAACAGCGAGAGGTCTTACATAATAACCAGTAAAGCAGTTCCAGTTCTTTGCCTTGAGGAGAGCTCTGTCAATTAACGTATCCCAATTGAAAGTGACAATTACGTCATCGGAATTTAAATCTTTAACAAGATTTGTATGAGCCTTCGACACGGGTCCATTTTGAATTTCATTAATTACACTTGAAAAAAGAAAAATTAATTCAGTGTAAGCTTTAAAACAAAGATGTATTCCTGCATCAACTTCTTTGCTTTCCTCTTTAGTTTCTAAAAAATCCTTTAATCTTTGTTCAATTTCACTATGGATTTGTTCGATGTCAATACTAAGATTATCAAATTGTTCAAAGGTGTGTATATGATGGTATTGTTTGAGGTAATTAATGATAAACCCAATCAACACCCAGGTATTTTCCGAAATTTCAAGCTTTCTAAAAGTCTCAAAAAAGTCCTTAGCGATGGGCATACGAACTTTTGATGATGATTCAGAATATGCTTTAGATGCTCCGGCTCCTAATAGAACTACTTTCATGAGATAGGTTTGATTTAATCATTAATCCTAAGAATTGTACTTGTTGAATATTTCATTAATTGATTTATTTAGGAACGTAAATTTTGACAAATTTAGTCTTGAAACTATTGGTGCGTTCTCTCCTACTAAGGAACATCCATGATCGTTGGCGTGAAGTTGAATTATGTTTGTCTGATTCAAAAAGTCTTCCGGAAGCTTATTTTTTGCGTTGGGATTATGAAAAATGAAAAGTCCATCTGACAGTTCTTCAGGAACTTCTTGAGATACTATATGAATTTTGTAAAATGGCTCTTCAGTGTCATGACGAACATTCACAAACTTGTTTAATTGTCGCTCAGAATTTGTAGAAGAATTGAATAGAGATGTAAGCTTGCCAAATGTTAAAGTGCAAGTAAATATAATGGCGGAAATGTGGCTGAAGGAATCATCATTAAATAAACCAACGGGTATTTCAGAATCGGTATTAGGTTTCATAATAGATATTATATCATCAAAATATCGCGTAACCGGATTATAATATTTACCAAAAAGCAGTGCCAGCATTGCGTAGTAATATTCCCTCCCATAGTTTATCTGGTCAAAGGAACACATGGCTACAACAAACGGAAAAGTTGGATTTATCCAACTCAAATCTGAATAACTGTTGAGATACTTTTTACTTTTACTTAGAATTGCATTGGAATTTCTAACGATTGCCTCGTCAATTAATTCTTTAAAATCTGTTTGTAGATGAGGTGGATTACACATGCTTAAAATATCATCCAAGGTACGTTGTGCCTCTTTTGCCCCATCCTTCTTTATTTCCGCTACAACTGCTTCAATATAAATCTCATAAGGTGCAGTAATTATGAAGTCTGGCCTGTCGTGGCTAAAATCAATTGTAAAACCGGCTTCGATTAATAATCTATAAAGAAAAAACTCCCAAAAAGTTGAGTGAAAAGTAGTTTGAAACTCTAAGACAATTTTATTATCTCTATCAATAAAATTATCCGTCCAATTCTCAACAATTTCCCTTTCTCCGTATAGCGTCGGTTGATCCCTCAGCAATTTAAATTTTGGATGTAATTTGGTTTCATCAATGCCAGTGCTATCAAATAAGTTTAGCTTCATATCATATATTATATTCTAAATTTAAGTTTAATTATTGATACAGGTGACTATTAACATTCCAACTATTTTTTATTTAGGACTAAATGTATCAGTGCCGGATCGCTCATCAATCTTTCCATTTCAGCTTGTACGATGGTCTGAACATCCTGTTTTACCTGTAAGTAATTTCGTTGTACTATGGAATTATCAAGCTTTCGGATAACCGGAATATCTCTATAATTATCCTGCTCTGCCTTTAATGCTTCATGGTCGTTGATAATCTCACAATGAAAGGTTTTCAATTCAATTTTATTATCCGGGTCGTCTGCAACCATACCTACAAACTCACCTGAACTGAGGGATGAAATTTTAGAAGGTGGCACTGCTGCTTCCAACTGCTTTGATCGGCTTATAGAAGTATCCTGGCTGTTTATAGACAAGCTTTCCCGGTCCTGCATGATCTTCCCAAAACGTTCAGATAACTGCTTGGAAGTGTCACCTGTTACTTGCCCTGAAACGATGTTACCCGCAATATTCATAATCACATCAGCCTGTTCCCGGCCATAATCCTTGCGAAGCTGACTAAAATCCTGAATACCTAAACAAGTCGCCACTTTGTTACTCCTGGCTGTTGCAATAAGATTGTCCATGTTATTAAGGTAAATGGTAGGAAACTCGTCAAATACAAGACTACTCTTTAGCTTGCCTTTTTTATTCACCAACTTTACTAATCGGTTTACATAAAGTGATAACACGGCACCATATATCTGTATTTTTTGAGGGTTATTACCCATACAGACCAGTTTAGGTTTTTCAGGATCGTTAATATCCAGTGTAAAATCATTGCCGGATAAAACGTAATAAAGCTGTGGTGAAGATAGCTTTGCCATCGCTATTTTTGCGGAAGCGATCTGCCCTTCCAATTGTTCCATAACGTCATTTAAATAGGCAGTCAAAAACGGATTGATCAATACATCAATTTCCTTTTCTGTCCTTAATACGGTAAACAAACTGTCATAATCCAATTGCATCAACTCGATTACGTGCGGAAGCGTGCAAAACTCCCCACCCTGGTATTTGCACAAGAACCATATAACAGCCGTTAAAAAGTTAATCGGGGATTCCACAAAAAAGTCACCTTGCCGCTTTATCCACTCCCGGTTTAAGCCCATCAGAATTGTTCTTGCGGATTCTGCGGCATCGGTAATATCGAGCATAGACGAAGGATCTAAGGGGTTACAGCGATGGCTACGGGTCAGGTCGTCAAAATTAATCACGTAAAACTCCGGCACCGCTTTATAAAGGTGTTTATACTTCAGCCAGTTGTTATAGACAATTACGGAAAGATCATCATATTTGAAGTCATATACGAACATGGCAAAGCCTTTTTTAATGTGTTGCGTAATGACGTGACGTATTACAAAGTAGGATTTACCGGAACCAGGCGACCCTAAAACCAATAAGGCCCGGAACGGATTTATAACATTGATCCAGCTTTTACGCATCTTACCTTTAAAGTTATATTGCGCTGGGAGGTTAACAGAAAACTCATTTTCTAACAGCCGTTCTTCCTGCGGGAAGGTTTCATTTTCTTTATTAAAAATATCATCTTTAAGCCTGTCCCTTATAATGCGGGACAATAGCCCGCCACCTGTCATAATTAGCATATAACCGACAGCAGTAAGCCCGATATAAAGCAGGGCCAAATTCACCAATGATAGATTTAGCAGCAAAATAAGGTAGCTTATAAAATAGGTCAATAACCCGGTAAGCATATAGGCAAAGGCTATTTTAAAATTTTGTTTTTCATCTTTCCTGCCTTTGGAACCCAATAAGGAAACCGCTAAAAATGCAAGTGCGATCAGCTTGGATTTATAAAAATTGCTGAATAAGCCGGTCTTTCGGATATTGATCAAAATGCTGTCTGAAATATGGGCGGTCAAATGCCATTCCCGGAATGCACCATAACAGAAATAATAGAAATGCAACCCCAATATGACCATGCTGATCAGCCTGGTCATATCTAAAATTTTTCTCAACGCCTGTTCGTTTTCTCCTGTTTGCATAATTTTTAATTTTAATGTAATTATCGATTGGTGATGTTCTTCTTTTTCTTCTTTCTTTTGCGTTTGAGGTCAAACGGCAACGTATCCCCGGTAAATTCCTGCTGAAGTAAAGCGTCGGTAATGGATGCGCCTCCGGGGGCAAACTCCTGCTCACGGGAATAGCGGCCGGTTAACTGTTCTTTAGCGGGTATCCTTTCTTTTTCTCCTGCGGATTGTGAATTACCACACCGTTCTAATATCGCTTTTGCGCTGTAGGATTTGCCCAGGTCGCTGCCGTTGAAAATACATTTGGTCTGGTGGTCAACATAGGTGATCCCATATATGATCCCCTTATCGTTTTGCCTGATAACCGTGGCTATACCTTCCTTTTCTAAGTTTTTGACCAGTTCCGGCAACGGCTGGCCCGGTTTTTTCAGCAGGGCCAGGTCTATAACATTTTTAATCCTTGCCCGGTGCGGATTCTTCAACGTTTCATTCTTTTTAAAATTAGCTTCCAGCTTTTGAAGTGTAGGCTTCATGAAGAACTGGCTGGCTTTTACCGGAGCGCCAACTTTCCGGCCCTGTTCATCCAGTACCCGGTACATCAGGCCGTTATGCCGGTACATCCTGGAATCTTCACTGCCCCGGTCTGCGGCAACATTATATAGTTTCAGCAATGCGTTTAGTTCCGGCAGGGAACAATATTTATAGGTGTCCAGAACCGTCCTTAGCACCATATTAATCGCCCTTTTGGTTTCCATTTTACCATATTGCACCTTTTGCGCATTGACGGGTTCCAGCTTATATTTTTCTTTCACTTTGCTGTCCTCCGCCCTGACCAGGTTAAAGGCAATCTCAATTTCTTTACGGGCTTTTTCGGATTGGTTTCTCCCTATGTTTTGGGTATCTATACGTTTACCATCCGCCTTTACTTTTACCGAGACAATATGGATATGCGGGTGTCCCGCGTCAAAGTGCTGGTAAAGTAAATAAGGCTGTTCGCCAAAGCCGATCTTATCCATATAGGTCGTTGCAATAGCTATTAGTTTTTCCTTTTCCAGTTGCTCGGACGGGTCAAAATTCAAAGAAATATGTATGCTGTTCCTCGTTACATTTTCATTCAATGCGGCCTGGTTTTCCAGCCGGTTCAGCTTCTGTTGGAAGGATAAATAGGGGTGGTCTATCGGGTAATTTACCGCCGTCAATAACTCCGCTACCCTCTTCTGAACCTTCTTTTCATTGTAGTTCAACGTCTGGTTCAGGGATGATCCGGTCTCGAATTTTGCAACCATTGTTCAGCGAATTTTCGGATGTGCATATTGATTTCTTCAACTTCTTTAAAGGCGTTGTCGACCCTTGTTTCATAAGCGCCTATCCAGTCGCGGGCAAGGTCATTCTGCTGCATGGAATTAAGCTTTCTTACTGCCTGGTTGAAGTTGTTGCCGATGGCATTCAGGTCGGCCCGTAACCTGATCAGCTCTGCCATAAAGTCATCCAAAGATTGGTTACGATAGTAGGCTGTCAGCCTTTTATCTAATAATTTCTTACGCACATATTCGCTTAACTTCCGGCAGGTCGTCTTTTTGAACTGCTTATGGATTGCATTATACTCCTCTTCGGAAAGACGGGCATGCAGCCATTTGGTCTTATTTTCTTTGTTTTCCATCTCACTTATCATTTTCACATTAGTTCAAAACAGCCTGTTTACAGTGCAGCGGCCCGCCCACGACTTCGGAGTGAACCGGCGGTTAAATTTCGGTTGTGAAACAACCGGACATTTAACCTATTGCAACGAAGTCAGCAATATTTCCAGCTTTTTCAAAGTATAGCAGCATTTATCACGTTTTAAAGCCATTATCCTGTTCGAGTCTGTTGTATGTTTTTTTAAATACCTTATATGTTTAGCAGCCATTGCTACTATTAGAATGCTTTTTTTCAACCAGCCAGTTATTCAAATCCTTATTGCCGCTATAAAGGGCGCTTTCATCCCGATACCTGTTGCTAAGTGACATTGCATAAGAACTGCAATTATGTCCGGCCTCATCATGATCAAAATAGAGCATCACCTGGCTATACTGTTCTAAAAAGGAACGCGACCTTTCAAACAGGGAAAGAGAATTTAATATCGTAAAATCACTTTCAGTAATCCCGGTAGGATAGGTGCCGGTGAGATAGGAAAGAAAGTCAAAGAAACCTTCAAAAACAGCTATCTTATTGCAGCCGTTAAGGATGGTGGTTACAGCTTTGGGGTAACTGCTGCTTTTGAAAAAAGGGTTACGTAATTCATATCCTCCTGCATCGTTTTTGAAACCAATTGCATAATAGGTTTTATCACCTGATCGGTAGCGAACCTCGCGGCAAAATTGCAGGGCTATATCCTGCCTTATCGCTCTCTGAAAAAGATATTTTAAAAGAGCCGGTGAAGTGATTTCCGAAACCTTTACAATTTGTATTTTGGATTGCTGCTCTGCCGTTACAATTTGCCTCGCGGCGGGCTGATGAAAAGAAAAATTACCGGTTAATTTTTGTAAAAGCTCACCAATACCGCAATTAAAAAACAGGATGCCAAAGTCTACCAGGTTGCCTCCTTTGCCTGTACCGTGATCATACCACCGGTTCAGTTCCCGGTTAACCTTAAAAGATGGCGTATTTTCATTTCTTAGCGGGGAATGATACCAATAATCAACATTCCTGATTTTAACCGCTTCATATCCCAGGTGGGATAAATAGGTAACCAAGTCCCATTGCTTTACTTCCTCACAGGAAAGCCTTCGTTTTTTTACTTCCATACCGCACTTATCTGTCGCCTCAATCTTAACAGGTACGAAAGTAAAGTGATACAATGAAACGGACACCAGCCCTTCAAAAACTGAAGTGCTGACGATGGATTGAAAAGTGGTTTTTATTTTCGTTTAAAATATTAACAACTAAAATTTAGAGAGATGAATGATGCAGCAAAAATTTTTGATACTATCTTAAGTATCCCCGGTATGAGTGAAACAGTAAAGATGGAATTTAAGATCTCACGAAAGAATGTACTTTTATTAAGTAACGTGATCGAGCTTGGCCTTTCGGTTAAAGACACCGATAAATCTAACCTCCTGGGCGTGGTGCCAAAGGAAAATTTGCAGGAGTTGAACGCACTGGCCGAAGATTGCCTGCAAAAAGCGGGGCTTACCGATTTTAATGCCAAATTGAAATCACTGAACGGCAAATAGTAAAACCCCTGTCGCCGGATCAAAGCCTGATAGGATCATTACTATTTTCCTATCAGGCTTTTTTATGCCAGTGCATCTGCAATAAATTTTTTATCCCGCGCGGTAAATTCATCCCATTGTCCCTTGTGAACTGAAAAAGACCCTTCCGCTACTTCAGGCAAATATTCTTTAGTCAATCCATAGATGATGTGCTCTTGGCTATTACCGTCAAATTCATGGAAAACCTCACGGGAAATATGCACTTTCCCCATAACTATCCCTTCTTCAAGATCAATTTCCCGGCAAATCCCAATGACAAAAGCCCTGACTTCGCTGCACCACCTGATCCTGATAAAACCGTCGGGCAGGTCGCATGCAAACACTTCTTTTAGTAAATCGACAATATCCTCCACGCCCGGCTCGAAACCTTCCTCTGTCAGGGTTTTCGCCCCGACCAGGAAGGGAATAGAAAGCCCTGTGCGGCCTGCCGCACACCAGGCGTTTATCAACTTCAACCAATAGGGACTATTTAACTCGCTCATCTTATTTTTATTAATAAAAAATTCCCGTGAATGCTGTTTTATTGGCTACTTTTAAATTTAAAGTTATGAGATTTTATGAATACAGCACCGGTTAATGAAACGTCCCCCTATTTTGGTATTGCTATCAATGCTTTGGTGGCTATAATAGCCGTGACGGTAACTTATATTGCCGGCAAACGGAACCGATGGAACTCCGGGGTAACCCAATTCCGGCAGGAATGGATCAACGATCTGCGCCAGGCAATTTCGTTATTTATTGCGAAAGCCGAAGTGATCTCGATGTTAGATTTGGATGATGATGAGTATTATGAACACTACCAGGAGTTATCAGAATCTAACAATATGGTTGAGTTATTGCTCAATCCGAATGAAGACCAGCATAACGAGCTGATCTCAAAGATGGATGAAATCAGGGAATTGATACACGATGAAACCTATAATGATCCCGACAAGTTTGAAAAGAAAGTGGACAAAAAAGTAATGGAATTACTGGAAATATCAAAGGCAGTGCTTAAGACAGAATGGAACGTAGTTAAACGGGGTAAATAATCAAGATATAATAAACACACAGCCTGTTTCGGCAAAGGGGGTATGCCAAAATTGAGTCTATAAATACGCCTTTGCCGAATCTGGCTGTACAGATTCTCTCCCGCAAACTCTTCCAAAGGAAGTGTTTGCCCCACTAATGGGCTGTGGGATGCTGCTGGTAATACCGCTGTTTTTCCTTTGCCAATTCATGGCGAACAAAACAGCCAAATGAAAAAATTAATATTCCCCCTACAATAAACAGGTAGGAAAGAAAGTGCAGCATTTCTTCGCCCATATTGGAAATAACTTTTCGTTCGTAGGTTATTCTTTGCACCGGCTGCGTACGCCTGTAATATTTCCTGCGCTTTAAACGGTACCGGAAATAAAACCCGGTAATAAGAACAATGAGCCCCAAGGCCAGTATCATAAAAACTTTCATCATGCAGGTTATAAAATTACGTTACCTCATTGGTATTTAAAAAAACTTTCCGTTTCTTAACGCAATAAAGCATTTTCTTTTGCTTCTTTTCTTTGTTGCGCCTGTCAAAGAAAAGAAGCCGTTTTAATCGTTCAATTTTTAATTTTCCTGATAATTGTTCCCCTGCCAGGTTGATGCTTGACATAGTAACCGTTTGTTTCAATAATACTTTGTATTTGTCTTTCCGCTTCCCTTGCTGCAAAAGCATCTTCGGAGGTCATTGCAAGACATGAAAGGTTATCAAAGTATTTCAAAGTACGCGCTAATATTTTTAATGCGTCCTTTTCTGTTGTGTTTGCTAAAATGCTCATGGCTAAAAGTTTTAAGCAATGCCGCTTTGTTGCGGCATTGCGTTTAGATGAATTATTGATTTTTATTAGTTTTGATTTTTAAAGATTGGTTCTTTAAGTGATTTACGGCTTCTTCGACGCTGTCCAAAACCTTTGTGATTTGGTTAAAGCCGTTTAGCTCACCGATGGTTCCCAACCCGAAGCGATCTGTTTTTTTCCCTGTTTCATACCACAGTTCCCCATTATCCAGTTCTCCGGGTGAAAAGACAATATAGATGTACTTTCCTTCCTGCCACGGGTCGGCATTTTTCGGAAGCCCCCTTTTACAAAAAAACACGCTAACCCTGCACCCAATACCCATAGGCGTAAGCCGTTCATCATCACAGGCCCAGCCGGGCAACTGTGGTTTTATTTCATCCAGTACTGGGCGTAATAGCTTTTCTGTCCAGTATGGAAAGTTCAACTTTTGTTTTTTGCGTTCAAGTGCCGCCTGCCTGTTTTGCAGTTTCCCTATGGCTGTATCCAGTTTTTCCCGCCCGGCATTATATGCGGCTAATTGTTCCGCATAGTTGGCCGCTATTGTTGCTAATCTCGTTTCCATTTTAAAAGTTGCGCCGCATATCCGGCGGCGCACGGTTTTAATCATTAAATTTTTAATCCTGCTGTAGCTTGTCGATTTTTTTCTGCAATTCCAGTATCCTGATTTCCTGCTTTTCCTCACGGTCTTTTACTTTTTGTTGCTGTGCTTCCTCCATAGCATTGATGTCAATTCCCGCTTCTCCGGCAACCTTACGGGTCATAGCACCCGTATCATTATTGGGAAATTTGCTGTCCGATTTGCTTGCTAAAGCCGTACGGATCATGTAGCTATATTGTTGGTCGGTAAGGTTCTGTAAAGCTTCGTAAAAAGACAGTTCCTTGCCCTTACCGGAAGTCCTCTCTGCAAAAAGCTCCGCATTGATTTTATTTCGTGCTGACCAGTCTAAGGATTGATATACGAACAGACGGGCAGCCACGAGGTCGGCATCGGTCAGCCCGGTAACAGTTGAACTATCGCTTATGGATGATTTAAAAGCTTCATGTATATTCAAGTGAACCTTTTCCCTGTCCAGTTCTTTTGCCCGTTGCTCCCTGTTCTTAATCCGCTCAACCTCTCCCTTTAATAATTCAGGGGTAACCGTACCCGCCTTGATCGCTTCCTGTACTTCTTTGGCGGTTGCCGTTGCTTTATTGTTATTGGTATTTGTGGGTACTTCAAGCGAATACATTACTAATTCCGCCTTTGTTTCCGAAACAAGCAACCCCTTTAACAAATCCCCGTTTTGAATAAGGTGATTGTATTCTTCAAGGTCGGCCTCGTATTCGTGTAATGCTGCGCCATACCCTGCTTCGTCAAACACGGGCGTGGAAGACGCCTCATTATTATATTCCTCTTCTTCAAAATCTTCATCCCCGTTATATTCGTCGTCTTCATATTCCCCTCCGTCATTTGTATATTCATTGGTATAATCGTCTTTGTCGGGCATAACAGGGGCTTGGATTATGGTTACCTCCATTTTACCATACTTTGGCAGTTTTTCTATGCCGTCAATAGTATTCAGTAGCTTCTGTAAGGACTCTGTAAGCGCCCAATTAAAAATAACGGCTTGGGGTTTATGCGTTGCAAATGCACTTTGAAACAAATGGGTTAAATGCCTGTCGCATTTGGTTTGGTAGCAGTCTTTTTTTGTACAGGCCGCCTGTTTGGCGAGTTCGGGAAACAGGGATTTTAAAGTCGCTGAATTAAAGGGGCAATTGGTACAGGCACCCATTTCTAAAAATAACTTTTTGTCTTTGGTATCAAAGGGCGCATTTTTTAAATCATACCTAAACCTTGAAAGCGCATAACGCAGGTTATTGATTTTAAAGTTTGCTTCGTCTTTCCAGTCTGCGCAATACTGATCAAAAAATTCCCGCTGTGATTCCGCTGAAATGGCGGCAATATCAAAAGCTTCCTGCATGTTAATGGCATCCGCCACAAACACTTCCTGTATAGGTTCGATCAGGTCTAAAAATTTGATGCGGCTGTACACAAAAGTTTTGGGCTTGCCTAAACGGGCGGCAATAGCCTGAACCGTTTTATATTTTTTCTGCATCTGCCCGATTGCCTGCGCCTCGTGCATCGGGTGCGGGTTTTCCCGTTGCAGGTTTTCGGCTAACTGTATTTCGGTTACTTCGTCATCGGTCAGCACTTTGACTATTGCGGGAATCTCTAACATTCCGGCAATCAAAGCCGCCCTTAACCGCCTTTCTCCTGCCACCAGTTCATACCTGCCAGATGGCATTAACCGTAAGGTGAGGGGGCTGATAATGCCATGTACGGCAAGCTCGGCGGCGAAGTCGTCCAATGCTGTTTTTGAGAAGAATTTGCGGTAATTCAACGGGCTGAAATCTATATCAGCCACAGGCACATTTTTAAAGTCGCCCTCACTGTTCATATTATTTATCACAGTGGGAGCGGGGCTGTTTTTTGGCGTGTTCCTGTTGCCCTTCTTTGCGGTTAATTTAACCGTACTTTTTTTTGAATTTTTGATTTGCGTTGACATAATATTTAATTTTTAGTTATTGATTTGATTACTTGTTGATTAGATTTTCGGCTATTCTTTCAGCGGAATAAAGAGCGGACTTACTGATATGCCTTTGCCATGCACCTTCTGACGGGGACCAATGGAAGCCATTAGCCTTTAACTGCTTTCTTATTTCTTCGGATGGCTTACCCTCAAAAATCATTTGCAGGCGGTTAGCGTCTTTATTTTCATAGATGCGGACACCGTTAACCATTTTATCAACCGCTACCCTGCTTTCCTGCTGCTTTAACTGCGCTATGCGTTTTTCAATATTCCTGATATTGGCATTGTTGTTGGTCAGGGAATAGGCAGCAAAACCAATCCTGCCCATATAGTCGGGCGTGTTTAGCTGTTCCCATAAATGATCTGTGGCAAAGGGCAGTTTTAAAAAGGCTGCCTTGTCTTTCTTTTTAATGCACTTATTCGCACCCTTCATAAATTCCTGTGAACCCTGCAGGGCTTTTAGTTTTTCCTGTAGCTTTTGCAGGGCTTCGGGGTCGTCCGAAAAAATGGCATCGTTGTTTTGTATGATTTTAGCTTTCTGTGTATAATATTCCGCTGTCTCCCTTTTTTCAAAGGACTTGCCGAATTTGTTATGTATCTTTTCCCTATACCTGCGGTCTCCTTTCTCCGAATGATGCCCTACTAAAATGGGCTGACCAAACGGGATAAAACTCGACATATCTTTTGCCGTTTTATACAGGCTGTCGGCTTCCGCTTTGTTCTTTGCGGCCTGATGCTGTGCATTTTCAATGCGCTTTTGTTTGCGCTGTCCAAAGTCATGTTTCATATTGAATGATGCGCCTTTATGCGGTGCGCCTCCGTTTTTAATGATAAATTGATTAAGTGGTCAGTACAGAATAAGCGGCAATGATCTTTTTGCTCATTTCTTCCGCTTCTGTAATCCTGTGTTGGTTTACATCGGGATGCCATTGGGTAATCAGTTTGCGGAAGGCCTTTTTGATCTCCGCTTGCGTTGCATTCGCTGAAACCCCTAATATTTCATAGGGTGTTTGTTCCTGATTGTCTAAAATCTCCGTTGCATCCTCTTTACTCATGCGTTGCTTAAAAGCCTGCTGCCATTGCTGCGGGCTGCCAAATCCTTTGCCCGTGTCATAGGTCTTGTAACCGTCTAAAAATCCCTTTGCCATAGCCTTAATGATTTAAAATGTTGACTTCATACGGTTGCTCATTGCCGGGGATGCCCAAAGCCGTTAAATGCTTGCAATGGCGGTATCTTTTCCATGCGGGGCAACTGCATCCCCAATGCTTCTTTTTCTTGTTTTGGGCAATGACATACAGCCTGTTGGAACTCTCGCTTTCTACGTTAAACCGTAACTGCCATTGTTCGGTGTCAGGCAGCATGACTTCGGTTGATATTCTAAGTATGGGTAACATGGTTATTAATTTTTAAGTGAAAAATGATCATTGTTAATTTTGAGGGAGAGCCTTTTTACCATTACCGGCTTGGATTACCTCGCTGCCGTACTTTTCCCTGATTTCATCAAGCGTTTTTTTACCGCCTTTGCTCACCTTGTATTCTTCGCTGCGGTAATACCACGCCTGTTTTTTTGGGGCGAAAAACAGGCCTGCGGTTCTTAGCTCCGTACGGACTGGATAGGTGTCGCCCGTTACCCAAATCCACCAACCGACAAGTTCAATGGTGATCAATGGCAGGTGGGCGATTTGCTCAATTACCTTTCGGTATTCTTCGGAAAACCGGATATGCTGTTCGGTTTCTTCCTCCGAAAGATTAGCACCTTTCAAAACTTTTGCAGAAGCAAAAGCGTACTCCTTATTGATTTCCTGCATTACAGCCGTATCGCCGCCCCTGTCAGGGTGGTTTTGCATGGCAAGCCTTTTGTAGGTCGCTTTAACCTCTTCCAGTGTGCTGCACTCGTTAAAGAATTTCATAGCTTGATTTTTTAAAGATTAAAATGGGAGATCGTCAACATCCGCAGGGTTGGTATTATTTACCTGCGCTTCATCCTGCACCCTTTCGGTGGAGTTAGTGCCTGATTTACCTAATAATTTGAGGTTGTTAACATGAAAGGTGAGGTTTGCGATTGGCTTGCCGTCCCTGTTCACCCAGGCATTTGCGCCCATACGCCCGTAGAGTTCCACCAAAGTGCCTTTGGTTAAAAATTGCGCTATGCCTGCATTAAGCCAATAGAAGCAATCCACGTAAGTAGTAAGCTTTTGGGGTTGTCCGTCCTTGCCTTTGTAGTTGTCATTGATAGCCAGACTAAACCCGACTACCTTTTTGCTGCTTTTTGTTTCGTTGACTTTTGCATCTCTCGTCAACCTTCCTGTGATTTCCATAACTGTACTTTTTTAGTTGTTAAAAAATTGATTTAAACCCGATTCGGCTAAACGCCTCCTTTGGCTTTGATAAGCAACCAACCTTAATGGCAGGGCTGACATGGCAAGGTTTTTTGAAAAAAAATACGCTCTCCACAGACCCGCACGAAGTGCACCGCTGGAAAAGGGAGAGGAAGATTATTTTTCAAAAACAAGCGAACGGAGCGGGAGCGAGAGAGCCACCTTTCCTGACAGCAATGCCATCTAATAACTTTGCTGTGGCATAAGCCAAAAGAGCTATAGAAAAGAAAACCTATAAGAAGAATTAAAAGAATGAAATTTAAAAAGTGCTGAAAAAGAATAGTTGTAAACAGCTTTATAATTTATGAAAAGCTTGTATTTGGTTTCAGACTTGAACGATTGCCGCTAATGATATTAATGGCTTATGGAATAAGCGGCGTGCGTGAAAGACTGAAATGGAATACCAATAGCCTAAAGGCATTCTTCCTTCCGGCTAATGAAGAGAAAAATCAGGAAGGAAGTTTGCCGCTTATGGTAGTTAGAAAATACCCTGTTAGGGATGGGAGCGTATAGCCCGGAACACAGTGAGGACTTGCAGCGTACAGCCCGGGCCGCCGGATGGCGGGAACAGCATTATAATTATAAAATAAAAAGCCAGGGTAGAAACCCCAGCCGCACCTAATGTAATGATTAAAAATCTACGATGCTTTTTGTTGCTTTTTATACATTTCAATAATTTCGTCTTTCTCCTTTAGCATCCTTTCATATAACTCAACTATTTTTTCAACAGGGTTATACTGATAGCCTATCAGAAAATTGTTTGTCGAACTGTCATTATTATTCTGGATAAGACTTAGTACGGCATCTTCGTTATAGTTTTTAATCGCCTCGATACTTACGCCTAATGCGTCAGCTATTTTTTTGAGTTTTTCATCATCAACCGTTTCGCTCTGTTCAATTTTGGAGATCGCCTGTTGCGTTACACCAATTGCAGTAGCCAGACTTTCCTGTTTTATCCCTTTCAATTCGCGTATTCTTTCAATTTTGTGCCCAATATTTCCCTTTGGTGCCAATGTAGAAACTGTCATACGATAATATTATAAATGGTAAAATACAATGATCCGGTTGTAAAATACAACTGTTTTCTTGTAAAATACAACGCCAAAAATTTAGGAATTGCCAAAATGCCTATTACATTAGCTGCCTGTATTAAAATTTTCCTCACTCTGTCATTATTGTTACTGCATTGTTTCCTATAACAATGGCTTCCAATTTCTTAACCTTTTTAAAAAAGAGCTTAAACACAACTTCTGGTTACAGGAAACCGATAATTTATAAATCTAAATGAAATAAAAGGGGGGTATTTTTCACGGTGCACGAGCGTGTTTTTTCACCTATAAAATGATTTGAAAGAGTATTACTATTGTCCCGTTAATCAGAAAATACCTATAAGACTTTCCTTTAAATCCTTTCTTTAATCCCTATTCGGTGGTATAAGCATTCTTATACCAGTTGTCAGATTGCTATTCCTATCGCTTTAGTAATAAATAATATTTATTCACACACAATCTATAATCATGAAAAAAATTTACTCCGTTTTATCACTGGTCTGTATGGTTGGTGTAACGCACGTTTCAGGGCAGTATATTAATCATTTATGTACGCCGGTTCCTGACAATTGCAGTAATGGGACGCTTTCAGTCACAGGTGTAACTAACCTGTGTATTGGCAGCACCTATACTTTCACTCCGACCGCGACCCTGCCGGTTGAGGATAGTAGTGTGGAAGTTGGGAATTCAGTAAGTTTTAATGCGGCGGCTTTTGTAATGGTTAATTATTCCTGGACACCAACCGGAGTAACTCCTTCATCGGGAACCGTGAACCCAAGCTCTACGGTTTTTTCCGTTGGTGCACCGGCACCTGGTGCTACAACAATTTACACTCTTTCTGTTACGTCTTTAGGCCCGAATATTCTTAACAGAGGTGATTTTACACAATGTGACACGGGTTGTTTACAATATGATTGCATGGCATCGCTTTATAATACCGCTTGTGGTTCGGCAGGTGACGATCCCGGACACATTAAAATGGGATACTCTTGGGGTTTTAATGATGAAGCCTGCCCCGACTTTGCGTCTGTAGATTCACCGTATGTTGGATGTGCAGGTTCACTGGACGTAAACGGCGCGCTTTGCAATTGCCCGGATGCAACGCATGGGCTACCAGGCGCACCGGCATTTGGGTATGATTATCCATATTTTTGGGGTCAGGCAGTGAATGGATGCACCGCTCGTTATCATTTCAGCTACTGGGCAAGACTTTGGAACCCTTGTAGTTCCTGCTCAGTTGGTAACGATGTCCGGCCTTTAATAAATGTGGTGATCGGAGATGACGGTGCCGGCGATTTGATAAACGGTGGTAACCCTGGATATACAGTAGATACACAAAGGATAGGCCCACTATCTGGCTGCGGCGGGTGGCAAGAATATTCATTCGATTTCACTGCCGGCGCATTTTCTTTTATTTGTATGACCAATACGGAGTATGGCGGTGCAAAATTTGCAATCGATAATATAAGGCTGGAACGTTATGCTACGATAACCACGGAGTTAACGGTCAAAACTATTGATACGCCATCCGCAAGTATAACCGCAGCAGCCACGGCATGTTTAAATAAACCTTTTACTTTTACCATTCACGGAAGTTCCGGCGATATTGTCTATTATAACATTACCCGCCCGGGAGGGGCTACAATTGATTCAAGTGGGACCATAAGTGGTGGCATCCTGCCTGTGACCACGCCATCGCTTACTGCAACAGGTACCGTATGCTTAAATATCACCGGGATGAAAGAACCATGCCATTCGGGTATTGATTCATTTGGAATTTTTCCGGTAATCACCGACTGTATACCTATCATCACAGTGCCATCCGGAGGCGCAATAAGGGGTGATACTGCCATTGAATGCTCCAGCAATCCGAATTTTACTATTTATGACACGACTGCAACAGGTGCAACGGGTTATAAGTGGAATTATTCAGGTACAGGTGCAGCAGTTACCGGTTCCGGCGACTCGGCAGAAGTACACTTGACAGGGACGGGTATTTTTACTGTCACTTGCAGCGATACAAATGTCTGCGGAACAGGAGTACCGGTATCACACACTTTTACCGTAAATCCATCACCAGCAAAGCCGAATATTACAGGGCCTTTATCAGTTTGTGTGGGTGCTACGGCAACAGCTACGGTTGTTGCGGTTGGCGGGTTCTCCGATGTCTGGAGTACTGATAATCCCGGCGTTCTTACAGTTGGTTCATCTTCCGGGATTGTAACTGGCGTAGCTGTAGGAACAGCACATTTAATTTATACGATGACTGGTGTGGGGCCAACATATTGTTCAAGCGCTGATACGGTTCTGGTAACAGTGCTTCCTTTGCCTGCTAAGCCTCATATTTCAGGAGATACCAACATCTGTCCCGGTGCAACGACAACGATCACGGCAACTTATTCGGGAACCGCGACGGCAACTTACAACTGGTCGCCTGCCGGATCGTGCACAACTTGCGACTCTGACGTCATTACACCTACGACATCACCTTCAATTTATAGCGTTACGGTAACTTCGGGCGGCTGTACAAGTCCCGCTACCACTTTTACCGTAACATTCAACCCGGTGCCATCACCTCCGGTTGTTGCTGGTTCATTCAGTGTATGCCCAAATAGCACAACGACATTAACAGCGACATCAAGTTCTGGGTCAACCTATGTATGGGGGCCGCCTTCGCCAACCTTATCATGCGACACATGCAACCCGGTAGCAATTACGCCTTCTGTCAGTGGTACAATTACAGATTCCGTGTATTCTATTTCTGCGCTTGGATGCAAAGGGGCGGCAACTACATTTGCCGTCACCGGGCTTCCTGCGCCAAAGATCGCGGCGATTGATTCACCTTCGGTATGCCCGACATTTGCTGCAGTTTTAACAGCAACAGTTACCGGGGCGACTGGTTACTCATGGGTAGGAACTGGCGTCAGTTCTTCCTCACTGACTGTAACCTTTACCCCCACTGTGACAGGTCATGTATATACCTTAACGGCAACAGATGATACTGATGGCTGTACTACGAAACGAACGACTGTAGTTACCATACTTCCGCTTCCGGGACCGCCCGTATTCAACCCCCCACACAGTACAATTTGCAAGGGTGATACTACGGAGGTGGGTGCAAGTTCGAGCTATGCCGACAGCGCTTCCTGGGTGAGCTACACCTGGGAGGAGCCGACTGCCACTTTATCCTGTACCACGTGCTCAACAACGGAGACTTACCCATCTGTTACTACCGTATATACTGTGTATGCTACGGCGCTGACATGCGTAGGGTCACCTGCATACGATACGGTCACAGTGAAACCAGCGGTGCCGATCATATCTTCAATAGGGGAGGATACCGGTGTATGTACCGGAACTACGGTAACCTTTTCGCTGCATGCGGCTATTAGCGGAGATAGTACCTTTAACTGGTCAGGGCCCAGCGGCTATACATCCACTTTATTAGACCCTGCGCCGATTACGATCACACCTACAGTAACCAGTGTATATGTACTAACCGTTATTGATACCGGCCAGTGTGAAACAGAAGGAACCGTAACGATAACGGTGCATCCCTTCCCTGTGGTATCGCATATCATAGCAATTCCGGATACAATCTGCATAGGCGATTCTACACATTTTAGGGACGATACGGCCGGTGGTGTATGGAGCAGTGGCATCCCAACTATTGCGACAGTGGACGATTCAGGATATGTGACGGGCGTGTCGGCAGGCAAAACAAAAATCTTTTATGAAGTAACGAGTATTTACGGGTGCAGCACCACGGATACCGACTCTGTAACGGTTCATGTACTTACAAATCCCGGTGTGATTACCGGCCCTGACAGCCTATGCCGGCAGACTTATGGGTCTCTTTTTGATTCTGTGAGTGGTGGTGTATGGAGTTCGAGTGATAGCTCCGTACTCAGTGTGAATAGCAGCGGAAATATATTTGGGGTCACCGAGGATACAGCAATCATTTATTATACTGTACCTGCGGGTTTTTGCCCTGCTGCGTCTGCGACTGATACAATCAGGGTGGTCACCACGCCGGTGGTTAAACCGATAACGGGAATAGATAGTGTATGTGTCATGGGGACTATAACGCTATCAGATTCAACAACAGGCGGCACCTGGTTCAGTTATAATACGGGCATTGCTGACGTTAACCCTACAACGGGCGTGGTAACCGGGGTGGCCGGGGGCACGGCAGTGATCGCCTATGACAAAAACAACGCTTGCGGGACCACGGAAGTTACGGACACCATACGTGTATTATTTGGTAAAAGCCCAATCACCGGTTATACCGGTGTGTGCTCCGGCAATACAACCTTGCTTAGCAATATTACCAGCGGCGGCACCTGGAGCAGCAGCAACCCGGCTGTAGCATCTATCAACGCATCTACAGGCTTATTGACAGGCATTGCTACCGGAACTGCGACAATTACCTACATCTCCACAAATAGCTGCGGGACATTTACCGTAACAACAAAAGTCGGAGTAAATGAGCCGCTATATATAACTACGCGCTCTATACTGGCCTGCGAATCACTGACCGGCAGTGATAATCCTAATAATCTTCCTTATATTCTTCCTGACTCCGGATGTGTGCAGGTATGCGATAGTACCTTAATGCGCTATTACGCAAATAACAATGCGAGCGCCAGCATTATATGGGCGGTAACGGGTGGAACAATCGTGAATAACTACGGAGATTCCATAGATGTATTTTGGCCTGCCGCAGGAACTACCGGGAGCATATCTCTGTCAGATTCTATTGATATTTGTTCCGGTAGTGCGTCGGTGTGCATTACGGTAATACAAAAACCCGATGCAGGTTTTACGGTATTTTCGAGCCTTGCCTGCCTCAACAGCCCGGTAAGCTTTATCAATACATCAACAGCAGATTCTTTATCGCCAATTGTTTCGTACTACTGGAACTTTGCAGATGGCAGCTCTTCAGCAGAAGTAAGCCCGACGCACACTTTCAGTTTTGCCGGAACCTTCCCGGTGACACTGGTGGTAAAAAATGCGTGTGGCTGCTCCGACACTTTTGAAACGACCATTTCAGTTATTAATGCAGCAGGGGCTTCAATTTCCTGTACATCCGTATTATGCGACAGTCAAAGCGCTACCTATGATGTAACCGGCAGTGGCTGCTATACCTGGAGTGTAACAGGAGGAACCATTACGAATACAGGGGCGACATCAGTAACCGTTGACTGGAACGATGTACCTGCGTCCGGGTTCGGGTATGTATCTGTAGTAAATAATTGTTCCGGCTGTCCCGGCGCCACCTCGATACAGGTGCCCGTGATCTTAGCCAATGCGGCTATTAACGGACCGGATGTGATCTGTACCGGTGAAGAATATGAGTACCAATTACCGCTTTGGCCTGCCACGCAATACATGTGGGGTGTGCCCGGCGATCCGGGAGCAATAGCGGGCTTCCGTAATGATTATAAAGTCGTAGTTGATTTTTCCGCACCGGGCACGTTTACGATTCATGGCTGGTACCAGAATGTGATCGGCTTATGTGGGGGCAATGTGGATAAGACTATTACGGTAGAGCCTGCGGCAATGATAATAGGGCCTGCAACCATCTGCACGGGAACCGGTGCCGGGTACAACATTAGCAGCGGGGCATCAGGAAGCTGGACATTGAGCAGCGTCGCCACCGGATCTGTAGTCGCCACCGGGACAGGAAGTACTTTTAGCTATCCGTTTCCTACGGCGGGTACCTATATGCTAACGGCAACAGGCAGTTTCTGTGCCAACCCGGTAACGATTACGGTATCATCTGTACCGGCTGTAGACAGCGTATCAGGGCCGGATACCGTGTGCCTCGGCAGGGTGTATAACTATACAGCATATAGTGATATTGCAGGCACAGAATATGTATGGTCGGCAACCGGTGGTACAATCGAGGGGCCTGCGACCGGTAGTGCCGTGAGCGTGATCTGGACAGGTGGGACTATGAAGCTAAATGTGTATCGCCAAAATATCCTGCCACCTTATTGTGAAAGCGCACCGACAATTATTAATATAGGCAAGACAGTAGTAGCGCTGAATATATCCGGGGATACGCTGCCCTGCGCTAATTCGTACAGAACCTATGCTACCACCTACACACAGGGTGAAGTATACAGTTGGGCTGTGATACCAGATACTGCGGGCAGCGTGATGAGTGGTAATTATGGAACAACGCCTGAGATATTATGGAATAATACTACTGTACCTGTAAACGCCTTAATAGTGCTCACGGTGACTAAATGCGATACCAACTATACCGACACGTTGCATGTGCATGTGCAAACGGCCGTAAATGTTACCCTTACAACACCGCATGATTCTGTATGTGGTGGCGGCAGTGTTACATTTTATGCCTCGCCGGGTGGCTCAACCTATTACTGGAGTGTGGGTGGAGGGGCTTCGGTATCCAGCACCTCAGATGACAAAACTTTATTCTTTAACTATAATAATACGTCAATCACCTATCCCGATACTATAAAGGTCACCGCATTGCCAAGTACTTCCTATGCGTGCCCGGTGTCGGGAACAGCGACATTTGTTGAGTATATCAAAACGACACCGGGGGTTTCTATCTATTCCAGTTATACACATCTATGCTATTATCCTGCAACCAGCGCCACCTGTACAGAGTCGGGCTATGACTCCATTATCAGCTTAAAGTGGTATATCGATACCGGCACCGCCAGTATTGGCACCGGCTTGTATTTTGCCCCAATGGGCTCCGGCACCTATTGGGTGGTAGCGGAGGGTGTAAACGGATGTTCTGTACAATCGAACAGCCTCGTCATCGACACTAACTGCACCTATTATAACGGCACGGATACGCTGTGCAATTCAAGTATAGCGGCCGGAATAACGGTGAGCGACTCTATACTGGACTGCGATACGGTCTTGCTTAAAGGTACCTACCTGGCCTCACCCAATTTGGATTTCTGGACCACCGGGAACGGCACTACAGTGCCCGGCAGTGAGGTTGGCAGCTATTGGGAGGCGACCACGACTACAAATGCGCCACAGAATACCGTTTTTTATTATAATGCATTCTACTCATCAATGCGATGCAGGGTGGTGGATACGATGTGGGTGGACATAGGCGCCAAAATAGGGTTTACCGCTTCCATAGGCTGTGGCGATGTTGTAACTGTTACCGATCATACGTTATTAGGAAGCGGGTGGACAGTTTCCGGTACGGGCGTCTCGTTTTCCACACCACTTTCGGGCACCGGTGGCGTAGGGCTCTCCGAGAGCGGCACGCTATCTTCCGGTACATACCTGGAAACAGAGACGGTCACTTATGCGCACGACACTCTGCCATCGCATACCTGCGCCGTAACCGATAGCATAAAAGTGCCTGTATTCCCCATTGTAAGCGCGGCATTTACGGCCTCCTCGACGGATATCTGCGCCGGTGTACCGGTGACTTTTACACCGACAAGCCCGGCAGGTATTACTTCTTATTTTTGGAACTTTAGAGATAATTCATCCAGTTTATTGGATACTACTCAAAGAACGTACACATATAATCCCGGGCTTGGAAATCCTAATCCTTATTATGTTACATTAACAGTTACTGACAGTTTGGGATGTTCCTTCGAGGATTCAGTACTTGTAGATATTCAGGAAGATCAAATGTCTGGTAGCTTTGGCCTTATTGCCACAACTGTTTGCTCCAGCGCAGCACCTGTTACACTTTCTTATGCTCCAGAGTCGGGAACCCCTTCTGCTATAAGCTACCTTTGGTCAACTGGTGCAATTACGCCAACGATTTCTGTAGATACAACCGGGGCCTATTGGGTGACCGTCACTGGTCCCTACCTATGCCCGTCTACGACCACACCGCAAAATATAAAGATCATAAAAATACCATCGGCCTATATTGCCGGGCCACTTAGCTATTGCGTAGGTACTGCTTCTGCAATACTCTTTAATTATTCAGGGTCTGTTGTTTCTTATGAATGGTATTTTAACGGCGCTTATGACGGTACTACGCCCACTATAAACGTAGGCGGCATGGCGGCAGGCGACTATCCCGTGGAGCTTATTATATCCATGACAGATACGGCTTCCAGTACCACTTGTACTGATTCGCTGAAAGACTCGGTTTACGTACACCCGCTGCCTGCTATGCCGGTGATCACCGGGCCTGTAGCTGTGAATTGCGGTACGTATGAACTTGCGCTTACGGCCACTGATTCCGCAACGGGCTTCTTTAACTGGAGCGACGGCAATACAGGTAGTGTGGACGATGTATATTCCGGGGGTGCCTACCAGGTAACCTTTACCAATATGAATGGTTGCCAGGATACTGCCAGCATTATAGTACCGCAGAACCCAGGTATGTATTTTGCGTACTTTCCTTCAGGCTGCTATGACATTTGCTCGGGGCAGTTGCCACTGACTTTGTATGGCCCACCGAATGAGGATTTCCACCCGTGGCGGTGGATGCATAATGGTAGCCTTGCAGATTCAGGTTCAGGCATCATGCCTTCTTATGCGGTGACTGTAAGCGGAACGTATAGCTGGGGATTGTCTAATAGTCTTTGTCCTGTAGTCTTTTCACCTACCATGAATGTTACCGCAGAGAGCTGCACCAACTGCTCCTCTGATAGCATCAAGGCAACCCTCACCTGCACTTCCGGCAATGAGGCAAGCTATGCCATGACAATCGTGCTTACCAGCCCCGCGGGAGGTACTAAGTTTGTGCTCGGTACCAGCGTAGGGCCCGTAGTGCCATTTTCAGGTACGCTACCCGGCACCTCGACTTATACTTTGTCACTTACTTATACTACACTTGAAGTGCCGCCACCTACTAATGTAGAGGTCGAGGTAAATTATACATTGCCAAGTGGCGCGCAATGCTTCCAGGAAGAAAAGATCGCCGTACCATCATGTACCTGGACGGAAGAGCGCACAACAGGCAATGATTCCGAAGCTGCAAATAACAGTGCTATACAACAAATAGCGAGTGCGCTGCTGGTATATCCCAACCCGGCGACAGGCATGGTTATCATATCCTACAACTATGGATCAAGCGGTAACAGTGGAAGAAGTATTGACATATATGATGAGACAGGAAATAAGCGGCAAAGCACTGCGCCGCCCGATGGGCAAGGTACTTGGCAACTGAATACGGCGGGATGGATACCGGGAGTATATATCATACGAATGGCTGGTGACGGCCAAACGCTACAAACACAAAGGTTGGTTGTAACGAATTGATAATTCTAAAAGCGCATCCCGAAAAATTTGGGATGCGCTTTTATATGATAGGATCATAAAGAGATATAGTTAGGAGAAATATTATTAACTTTAGAGAAAGATATTTCATGAAAATAGTATACATACGACTTTTAGTATGTTTTATTGTTGTTTTTTTAGATATTCTACCGCTATACGCTCAACAATATCAGTGGGCGAATGGTGGCGGAACGACAATTAGTGATGTCTATTATGATAATCACCCGGAGAGAACCCAATACATATGCACGGATGCTAATGGTAATGTGTATGCGCTCAGCAATATTGGCTATTATGATGTATACGCTGATACATCGTTTATAGGATACTCTTATGAAGAAAATGCGAATATGGTAGTAACCAGCTATAATTGCGAAGGCAAGCTGCGCTGGTCTAAAATTATTACTTCTTCCGCCTCAAATAGCTATCCTTTAGGAATTATCGCTGATACTTCAGGGCATATCTATGTAGGTGGGTCGATGCCCGGTGATATATTGCACATTGGCAGTGATACTACCATATCCAACCCTTACGAAGTGCTCGGCATCGTCCAGTTTGATACCAGTGGTCATTTTAACTGGATAACATATGCGGGAAATGGCACTCTTGCTACTACTGACTCTCTATACGGAACAGAATATGGCGCACTTGCTTTAGATAATGCTAATAATGCTCATTTAATTGTTACCACCAGATCAAACGTAGTAATAGTGACCGGCGACACGACCCATTTAGGTACTTATGATCTTATGTTTAATACTTCCGGAAGCTTATCATCGATTAAAAGACTGCAGCTTGATTCTACATTAGTAGTTTTTGGTGCAACTATAGAAAAGCAAAGTAATAAGTTATATATCGAAGGGGACAGGAACATAAACTATTGGACAGATTATGGTGGTGATAGCACAGCCTATAATTTTATTGCGGCATTCGATACTTTCGATAATAAAATTTGGATTGATACTATAGGTACAAATTATAATGCCGAAGGATTAATTGGGGGCATTACAACTGATGATAATGGGCATCTATATCTATGTGGTGGCGGGAATGGATATTTGACTTATCGTAACGATACTATGCATTCGCCAATAGGCGTAGATGGTTCTATTGGCTATGTAATGAAATTAGATACGGCAGCGAATAAAGAATGGATTAGCCTAAGTAATAGTTATGATGGCGTTGGATATATAGGTCTTGCTATTGGGCCAAATAATAAACTATGTGCTACAGGAGATTTTAACGGTAATATGGACGCTAAGACTATAACCGGTGTAACAATCACCTATACAGGCGGTGCATATGACAATACATTTTTCTCTATTTTAGACACAGCAGGAAATATACTAAATGTGCAGGATGCCGGAGGCACAAGCTATTATGATGCGGGCTGGAGCGTTACCAGTGATAAAACAGGTAATTTTTATATTGGCGGCGCAGTGGCAAATTGTATCCCTTCTGATACTGTTATTACTCCTTATTGCTCTATAGGCGGCAATACAGATTTCTTTGTGTTAAAGTATGGCGTGGATTGCGGATGTACCAGCATGCCGGTGTGTAACTATAGCTACAGCGTAACGGGCGCGTCTACAGTACATGTGACTTATACCGGTACTGTCACACCTGCAATTGACAGCGTGGTATGGAGCTTTGGGGATGCGCCGGGTGGTGTGTCTACCGTTGGCGCAACGGATACGGGACTTACGGCTACACATGTATATACGACCATAGGCACGGTAAATCTTTGCGCAACCGTGTATACCGGGTGTGGCTCTGATATACAGTGCCATTCTTTTTTGGTGAACTGTACGGGAAGTATAACGGCTGCATTTACGGATACGGGTAGCACTATCAGAGGATTTACTTATACAGGCACCACAGCAGTAGCGGATAGTATAGACTGGAACTTTGGCGATGGTACAACTGCTACAGGAACGACAGCCATACATAGCTATACCGCGTCGGCTACTTATACGGTATGCGTTACGGCTCATACGGCCTGCGGCAGTAATACAGTGTGTAATACTGTGACAGTAGATTGTACGCCTACGGCATCTTTTACCAATAGCGGATCGTCACCGGTTAACTTCACATATACTGGCAGCACGGCAAGTGTAGATAGTGTAACATGGAATTATGGAGACGGCTATATGGGAGATGGGACTACCGCCTCGCATATTTATTCGGCATCCGGCATTTATACAGTTTGTGTCACCAATCATACTTCATGTGGCGAAAAAACTATTTGCAAAAGTGTGATTGTTGACTGTACTCCTGTGGCTGCATTTACAGATACGGGAAGTACAATAAAAGGATTTACTTATACCGGCAGCCCGTCAACTGCTGCTGAAGGATTAGATAGTGTTGTATGGAATTTTGGCGATGGCAGCGCAGCTACCGGCAATGCGGTTACCCATGTGTACAGCGCATCTGGCACTTATACGGTTTGTGCTACCGTCTTTAGCACATGCGGCTCTAACACCGTTTGCCAGGCTGTAACAGCAGATTGTACGCCGATCTCTTCATATACTTATTCAGGCTTGTCCACTATAACATTTGACTTTACCGGCTTTCCGTCAACGGCGGCAGAAGGACTGGATAGCGTACTCTGGATATTCGGCGACGGCCCCACTGCTACAGGATTAATAGTAGTACATGCCTATACTTCTACGGGTACGTTCACTCCTTGTGCGGAAGTATTTAGTGCATGTGGTCATGATATGTACTGCAAAAGTATATTCATTTCTTGCTTAGCCAATGCTTCGTTTGCTTATACTAATCTTTCGACGGGTACTGGGAACGTAACATTTACTTATACCGGTAGTACAACGGAAATAGATAGTGTAGTATGGTACTTTGGTGACGGTACTACTGATACAGGATTAAATCCACAGCATACGTATGCAGACACCAATGTTTATAATGTTTGTGCAATCCTTTATAGTGCTTGCGGGATTGATTCGAGCTGCAACGAGGTTGCTGTAGGCACAGAAGGCGTTCCTATTGTTTCAAATGCTAACATACAGGTGTTTCCGAATCCGACAGGCGATCAATTGAACATTACTGGAGTTATAGAAAGTACAAATTACCGATTGCTAAGTATTACAGGAGTATGTGTGCAAAATGGGGTGTTGCATAGCGGGAGTAATGGAGTAGTTCTGGGAAATGTTGTGGCGGGGGTTTATGTTTTGGAAATGACTAATGCTGAAGGAAGGAGGGATATTGTCAGGGTGGTGAAAGAATGATATTAGTAACGGTTCTAAAAATTAAATAATAATGCTTAAAGTTCTGATCACTGCAATATGTCTTTTGGCATTAGTAATAAATACAAATGCCCAAACGTGGAATAAACTCGGCCCTGGAAGTTCTTCAGATATTAATGGGTTCATAAATGTAGTTTGTACCGACATTCACGGGAATATTTATGTAGCAGGCGATATTGAAGATGATAGTGGTTCCAGCTCTGTTTATAAATGGAATGGTACTGTATGGACAGAATTAGGTCATGGAAGCACAGCCGTAAATCCGCGTTCCGTTGAAATTGACGCAATTTTCGTTGACAATAGCGACAACGTATACGCCGCTGCTGCTCATTACGATTCACTGACATTGAACACTGATTTTTACATTGCTAAATGGAACGGTACTACATGGAACCAGTTAGGGACAGGCAGTAATACACTTTATGCGTATGATATTAGCGTCATCACAGGAGATAGACTTGGAAATGTATATGCTGTTGGCGGCTTTGTGGACTCGCTTAACGGAACATATGTTGCTAAATGGGACGGTGCGAACTGGAGCGAAGTAGGGACAGGCAGCAACCGGTTAAATGCAAATAGCTACATTAATACCATTTCGATTGATACACTTAACAACATATTTGTTGCAGGCACTTTTACAGATGGCCTGACAGATACTGATGGAAATTTATATGTCGCTAAATGGAATGGGACTTCATGGAGTGAATTAGGAAGCGGTATTTGTGCACCATTTGCAAATGTGATACAGATATTTTCCGTATTAGCCGATCCTAAAGGTAATTTATATGCTACTGGGAGCCTAAGTGTTGATAGTGCTGACTACGTAAGTAAATGGAACGGAAGTTCCTGGGATGAATTAGGTACAGGAATTCACGCACTTAACGCTAATACTTGTATCTTTTCATTATGTGAAGATCCGTCAGGTAATTTGTACGCTGCAGGCGCTTTTACCGATACGTCAACTGATATAACAGTACCTCCTTATTCAGGTGTTATTCATCCTAATTACGTAGCTAAATGGGATGGCACCAACTGGAGTGAATTGGG
>Ga0302315_10000355_pt1 | contig 53037 bp, 39 predicted proteins | sample III_Palsa_N3_1_FD_200532 | JGI IMG/M metagenome (GOLD analysis project Ga0302315, IMG submission 200532) | Peat permafrost microbial communities from Stordalen Mire near Abisko, Sweden - III_Palsa_N3_1 | ecosystem: Environmental > Terrestrial > Soil > Palsa > Peat permafrost | place: Sweden...
CTTGCCCCCGATACTACCATCAGCATAAAAAATACAGCGATGACGGTTAAGGCATTCCCGCTAAGCCACTCCAATTTAACAAGTACCGCTTTTTTACTAAATAGTAACGGTGCCTATATTTTATATTTGGGCGATACCGGGCCCGATGAGATTGAAAAAAGCTATAACCTGCACATTTTATGGCAGGCCATTGCTCCATTAGTAAAAAACAGGACACTTAAGGCCATCATGATAGAAACTTCTTTCCCAGATGAACAGCCTGATAAAACCGTATTCGGCCACCTTACCCCACGCTGGTTGATGAACGAAATGCATGACCTTGCCGCTTTAACAGGCAATAGCTCGCTCAAAGGCTTTAAGGTGATCATTACCCATGTTAAACCGCCATTAACCAATATCACTACATTAAAAACGCAGCTCAAGGCCGAAAACGACCTGCAATTAAACCTCATATTCCCCCAGCAAGGCAGGGCTATTGATCTGTAATTATATTCCTGGTTTATAATACTCAACTGATAAGTGATCACTTACTGCTTTGTTCGATATGCTAAAAATAAATTGCTGATTTTTACATAGAAAATCAATTTAGCACTTATATTAGCACTACAATTATAAAAGCCAGTTAATTAATTCTTACCGTTCACTAAACCGTGTATGATTGGTAGCAATATCAATAAAAAAATGCTGTGTGTGCTGGTCTTACTGGCCAACATTGCTATTGTATATGCGCAAAACCCGGTAATAACCCCAAAAAAACAGCCTATAGTTTTCCAGCTTGATAATACCGGTGCTTTTTACGTAACACTTAATGACGTTGCCACTGTTACACCTGATGCTACCGACCCAAACCCTATCATAACTATTAGCCCATCGGTATTTACCTGTATCGACAGGGGCCTGCAAAAAGTTGCTGTTAGCGTAAGTGATGCGCCTCCGCAGGTAACATTCAATAACCCTACGGGTATTGTTACAGATGCTACAGGTAACTTTTACATTACCGATGCAGGCAACCATAAAATACGCAAAATAGCTGTTAACGGCGATGTTACTGATTTTGCAGGCAGCGGCAACGTAGGTATTAATGATGGTTTAGGCACTGTCGCCAGCTTTGATACCCCCGAAGGCATAGCTATAGATGCTGCCGGTAATTTATATGTTACCGATGTTAAGGCCGGGCTGATAAGAAAGATAGGCCCGGCAGGCCTGGTAACTACCCTGGCCGGCACTGCCTATAGTACCGCTAACGACCAGGGAACAGGCCTGGGTGTAAGTTTTGATGAACCATACGGCATAGCCGTTGATAGCCAGGGGAATTTATATGTATGCGATGCCATAGCTAATAAAATAAAAAAAGTAAGCCCCACAGGCTTTACAACAACATTTGCGGGCAGTACAAAAAGTTATGCCGATGGCACAGGAACGGCTGCTGAATTTAGTTTGCCAACAGGTATTACTATTGATGCCGCGGGCAATTTGTATGTTGCCGATACTTTTAATGAGCGGATAAGAAAAATAACACCAGCCGGAGTGGTTACTACTTTAGCAGGTAACGGGGCCACAGGTTTGTATGATGCCGCCGCAGGGTCTGCACTTTTTAACATGCCTTATAACTTAATTGTTGCCGCCAACGGTGATATATATGTGGCAGATACCCAAAACGAAGCTATCAGGAAAATTTCAAACGGGCAGGTTACAACTCTTGCCGGTAATGGCATAAAGGGCGACCAGATAGGCCCCGGGGTGACAATTTCACCGCAACCTCCCGGCGCGGAATTTAATACGCCCGAGGGCCTGGCCTTTGATGCCGCCGGTAGCTTATATGTGTGCGATGTAAATAATAACAGGATCAAAAAAATAACGCCCAATTCCATTGTAGCGTATTTTGCCGGTACCGAAACTCCCGGATCAACCAACGGCACCATCGTAGCAAAAAACTATCCGTTGGCGACGGATACCATTGCCGTAACCGTTGAAACCACTTTAAAGATCACCACAAAATATGATGATGTGCATTTGGCAACGTGTGTTACAACCATGCCCGATTTTGCAACTGCAAGGCCGCCGCAAACTACCGATAATTGTAATGATAATATCGTTGCTCATCAATCGCCTGCGCCGGGTACGCCATTAACCAGTTACTCAACCACACCTGTTTATATAATTATTGAAGATGCTACCGGTAAATACGACAGCACACAATTTAACGTATATACTAAAAACCTTGTTTTGCCACCAACGGTATCCATAACGCCATCAATCCTAAATGCTGTTTGTCCGGCTACGCCGGTGTCATTCTCAGCAACAACCACCAACGCTGATAGTGTTACCTATCAATGGCAGGTGAACGGCAATAACCAGGGCAGTAACGATTCCACATTCACAAGCGTTTTTAACAATGGCGATATAGTAACCTGCAACATCATAAGCAAATCATGCTCCACGCCGGCATCAAGCAAGCCCGATACGGTAAGTGTCGCGGAAAAGCCAACCATTAGCTTTGCTGCTGGTAGCACTACCATAAAAAATGGCAGCAGCATACAATTAAACCCTATTATAAGCGGCAATATAGCAAGCTATAAATGGAGCCCTGCCACCGGCTTAAGCAACGACACCATCCCTAACCCCATAGCAACGCCGGAAAAAACCACTACTTATCAGCTAAATGTGGCAAATACAAGCGGCTGCGATACTACCGGCAGCATTACCATAAATGTGGTTAGCTATGTGGTTATTCCAAACACATTTACCCCAAATGGTGATGGCATTAATGATCTGTGGAATATTACAGGGCTGGTGTTATACCCTAATTGTACAGTATCCATATATAACCGCTATGGATCGTTGGTTTATCACTCCATAGGTTACGCCAAATCATGGGATGGTACTTATAACCGCAGCCCGCTGCCTGTTGGCACCTATTACTACATTGTCGATCTGAAAAATGGCACACCGGCCATGTCGGGGCCGCTTACGCTTTTAAGGTAAACCTGCCATTATATATATGCTAACTTACTATAGGTCAGTAGAAATACGGAGATTTTTTAACAATTTACAGCAGCAAATTAATACGCATTGTATAGTTTATGATGCCAGCAATAATCATGCGCATAATTAAAATTCTGCAACACTGCTTATCTACCCTTCTTCTAAGCTGATCAAGGGGCACTTTTCGCCATCTTTTAAAGACCGTTAATAACTGATTATTAGCGGCTTACTATTTGCTCACTATTTATTAGTATGCGAAACATTGCTTTCTTTTTAGTTAAATAATTATTTTTTTGGCAACTTGTTGTATTTTATTCCGTATACAGGTGAGTATGAAGGGCTTTGTTAATATACCAAAAACTATTTATGTTAAGCTGTGCAGGCATTGTGGGGCCCGCCCTATTATCGCGTTAGCAGGCAAAGGCGAATATGTAGTTAAATGCCCTGTAAGCGATAACCACTACCAAACTACACCCGGGTTGATAGACCTGGAGGATTGGAATATGCATAACAAAACCCCGTCAGCAAACGAATATAATCTAAAGCCGATGCAGGGCATTCATTCATAATACTTATCTTTAATATACCATAAACAAATATTACCCTGTTTATATTAATGAACAAGCTGAAACAATTAGTGGGGTTAGATGATCCTGAACTATCATTAGAGAACAAGCTTTTCAATGCTGTTTCTTTAATTATCGGCCTGTACATGCTGCTTTCATTGTTTATTAATATCATACTTGGTTTTAGTATTTATCTGGATATTATAACTTTAGTTATAGCGGCCTTATCGGCATTTGCATACTACCAAAACAGGTTTAAAGGCTATAATGAAACTATAGTATTAATATATGTAAGCATAGGCATAATATCTTTTGTACCGGGTTGGTTTTACAATGGCGGTGTAGAAGGTTCCACCCCGCAGGAAGGCGTTTTTTTAACTGCCTTAGTTGTAATACTGGTAAGGCGCAAATACCACCTGTTTTTTATTGGCGTTTTAATTATCGCGTTTTTAGGCTGTTATATAACCGAAAAATATTACCCGCAGCTGGTAAGCCTGCCGCAAAGTAATTCCGCAAAAGAATCAGATCTGATGACATCGGCGGTGATGGATATAGTGATCATAGGCCTGTTGATAAGCGTTTTAAAGAAAAGCCACGAAACTGATAAAAGCCTATTGGTTAAACAGAGCGAAGAATTACGCTCGTCACAAACCGAGCTTTATGCAGCTAAAGATCAGGCAGAGGCGGCGACATTTGCTAAATCGAATTTTTTGGCAAACATGAGTCACGAGATCCGTACCCCTTTAAATGGGATTATCGGAACAGCCCAGCTATTATCACGCTCGCCACTTCTGCCCGATCAGAAGGAGTTGCTGCAAACCCTGCAATCGAGCAGTAACCTGCTCATTAATATCATTAGCGATATACTGGATCTTTCAAAGATCGAAGCTGATAAATTAGTACTTATACCAGCCGCTTTTAATATCCATGAATGTATAAAAACGGTTATTGGCATCTGCCAGCCCGGCATTGAGAACGGGGATAAGAATATTGAGCTTAATTATACCATTGATAATAAGCTGGCAAAGTATGTAAGCGCGGATGAAAGCCGGTTACAGCAAATTTTAGTTAACCTGATAGGCAATGCCATTAAATTTACCGATGAAGGGTTCGTTAACTTAAATGTGGTTGTTGCTGATAACAAGGATGGCGTACAGGAAGTTATCTTTAATGTTATTGATAGTGGCATTGGTATCAGCAACGAGTCGCTGGTGCAGTTGTTTAAGCCTTTTACACAGGTTAATACCACCGCTTTAAGAAAATATGGCGGTACAGGCCTGGGGCTGTCTATATGCAAAAAACTGGTTGAAATGATGAACGGGAGAATGTGGGTGGAAAGTGAAGAAGCCCAGGGCTCCGTTTTTAGTTTTAGCCTGCCATTACCTGTTGCGGGTGCTGTTGTTGCTACTGATATAAAACGCTCAAGCAATAAAGCCGCATCCAAACACAGGGCGTTGCGTATTTTATTGGCCGAGGATAATAAGATGAACCAGTTGATAGCAGGCCGGATCTTTGAAAAAATTGGCCACCCGGTTGATTTTGCCGACAACGGCGCTTTGGCTATCGAAAAAATGGCACACAAGGATTACGACCTTATTTTTATGGATATCCAGATGCCCGAGATGGATGGCCTGCAGGCAACCCGGTTTATCATCAACAAATATGGCAATAGCGCCCCACCTATTGTCGCCATGACGGCGAATGTATTGAGTGAAAATGAATCTGAATGCCGTGAAGCCGGTATGAAGGATTTTTTAAGCAAGCCCTTTACCATCGACCGCCTCGAGGCCATTATTGAAAAATGGGGTTGATCTTCCGTAACCGGGGAAGCTCAAAAACTAAATCCAATATTATAAAACGTATCTGCATTAAAACTGTTGAACAGGCAGGAGGAAAAGCAAATGGCAAATTTTCAGGAAATTATAGCATCTGACAAACCCGTATTGGTTGATTTTTCGGCTGAATGGTGCGGCCCGTGTAAGATGATGCCGCCTATACTTAAACAGCTAAAGGACAGCATGGGCGATAAGGTGACGATATTAAAAATAGATGTCGATAAAAATCCGGAGGCAGCAAGCGCCTATCGTATACAGGGTGTGCCCACACTAATTGTGTTTAAAAACGGCGAAACCAAATGGCGCCAAAGCGGTGTTATACAGGCTAACCAGCTGCAGCAAATTATTGAACAGTATGTTTAGCTGAAACAATACTGCTCATATTCTTTTTTGGGGCAGTCGCACTTAAATGAAACGATTGGGTAGTGCTTTTTTTAGTGGGTATATTTTCAATATACACCTGTGTAGTGCCATCAATTGTTAATACATTATTACTAAACTGCTGCATAGTAAAAGGCGTTGCTGTTACAAAGGTGCTGTCATTAGGTAAGGTACCACCAACATAAATTGCCAGATCATTGGTATAAACGGTGTCAGCCGTTGAGTTTGTTGCAATAGTACCATTATCAATAAAATCAATTACATTCTGGTCGGCATCTGCCGCGAATGAAACCATGTCGAGGGAAATGCCCGTTTGGTTCTGAACCTGGTAACTTGCGGTGCCATCATATATTTTAAGCATTTTTGTAGCGAGCGATGTACCATCTGTTATAAGCCGTATGGTATAATTGCCGGGCTGCGTATAGGTATGGGTTGGCGATTGAACTGTTGATGTTGCATTGTCGCCAAAATCCCAGCTATATGTTTTCGCATTGGTTGAGGTATTGGTGAACGATACGGATTGCGTAAGATAATACCCTGAATGTGAAGTAGTAAACCCGGCCACAGCAACGGGGGTATCTTTTTTACATGCAGCAACTGAAAGGACTGCTATGGTTACAATAAATAAATATTTTTTCATGAATGGCACAAAGTATGTCTCTTAAATATTGATCTCTCGAATGTGTTTTACGAATATAACGCTTTAACAATAAAAAATACATCACCGCAGCAAATAAACATCAATGCCCAATTTCTTACTGATAAATAAACTACCGGTAACCCATTGCCTGCAAGTCGAATAGTTCGGCATAACGGCCTCCTTTTATCAATAGTTCTTCATGGCTGCCTATTTCAATAAGCTCGCCTTTTTCCAATACCAATATACGGTCAGCCATGCGCACGGTACTAAACCGGTGCGATATCAACACAGCCGACCTGCCTTTGGTTAGTTCGGCAAAACGCTCAAAAACGCCATATTCGGCACGGGCATCCAGCGCTGATGTTGGCTCATCCAGTATCAGCAATTGCGCATCACGCATGTAGGCACGTGCCAGCGCCACCTTTTGCCATTCGCCACCCGATAACTCAACACCCTGCGCAAAGCGTTTACCTAATTGCTGGTCATACAGGCCGGGAAGTTTGGCAGCCAATGTATCTGCCAGGCTTTGTTTAGCCGATGCCTCGATCAGCGGCCTGTTATCCTGCTCACTGATATTCCCCACCGCGATATTCTGCGCGAAAGTCATCTGATAACGTAAATAATCCTGGAAGATGATGCCCACGTTTAGCCGCAGGTCGGCAATATCATATTCGCGCAGGTCGATGCCATCTAACAATATCCGTCCCTCGGTTGGGTCATATAAACGCGCAAGCAGCTTTACCAAAGTAGTTTTACCTGCGCCGTTCTCTCCTACTAAAGCCAGCTTTTCGCCGGGATGCAGGGTAAAGCTTAAATGCCTGTTTGCCCAGCGTTCGGAATTTATATACCTGAAGCCAACATCCTCAAAAGTAAAGCCTTGTTGTATAACTTTTGGAAAAGGGAGGGGATTGTCGGCTAATTTTATTTTTGGTTTGATATCAAAGAATTCAAAAAAGTCGCGCAGGTAAATGGCGCCTTGCGATACCGCGGTAAAACGGGTCAATATCCCCTCCAGCAAACTGCGGAGCTGGCGAAATGATCCTGCAAGGAAAACCAACTGACCTATACTTACCCTACCTTCAACCGTCCCTATAATAATGAATACATAAGCCGCATAGTAACCTATGCTGCCCAACATGGCAAAAAAAGTTCCCCATAACGAACGCTGGATAGATATCCTACGGTTATCCCAGTAAAACTTGTTGGATAACAGCTTAAACCTATCTATAATAAATCCCGACAGGTCGAAGATCTTCACTTCTTTGGCGGTTTCATCACTGGCGCCCAGGTAGCGTATGTAGTCCAATTCCCGGCGCTCAGGCGTTTGCCCGCGGGTAAGGGCATAACTTTGGTCATTAAAGTGCGATTCACCCAAAAACGCGGGTATAATGGCTATCAGCAACAGCACAATAAGCCAGGGGTTAAAAGCCATTAAACCAACCGCTAAAAAGCCCATCGTTATCAGATCCTGTACCTGGCTCATCACCTGCGATAATAAAATGGTACGGCCTATAGTTTGCTGGCGGGCACGTTCAAGCTTATCGTAAAACTCCGCATCTTCAAACTGGTCAAGGTCGAGCGTGGCGGCATGCGTCATTATCTTTACCGAGGTGTGGTTACTGAACAGGTCGCCCAGCAAACTATCCATTAATGTAATTGCCCGGCTAAGGCCATCGGATATGATGGCCAAAACAAATTCAGCTACTACTAATTGCCATAAATAGTGTGTGCCGATGCTATGGTTGCGGGTAATAGCAATGATCTGATCGATAATAAGCTTGCCAATATACAGCAAGCCCAATGGTGTTGCCGATTTGAGAATACGCAACATCGAACTCACCACGGTCATCCACGGGCTGGTTTGCCATACCAACTTAAAAAAAGCAGGTAAATTTCGCAACGCGTCGAGGCGTTCTTTAAAAGTTAAAGGTTCCGGCCGGGTATTTTTTGGGGGACGTGCAGTATTCAATATTTATTCCTTTTCTATTTTAACCTACGTCATTGCGAGCGATAGCGCGGCAATCCCCGATTTGCAGATCGGCCCTGTATAGTTTGGGATTGCCACGCTATCGCTCGCAATGACGCTTGTTAAGGAGTGTATAGTAAAAATACAAAAAACTGGGCGATCAACCGCTACACCCCTGCTTTTGTGAAACGCTAATGACACACAACAAAAAAGGGATACCAAATGGTATCCCTTTTAAAATCCCCCTCTTGAGAGGAGGCGCGTTGGGTTTGTGTTGTAGCAGGGGGGTGTTTATGCTTATGCTAATACCCCTTCAAAAAATCCAACTTAAATTTTATTCACAGGTTTTGCCACAGGCGCAACCATTGAGCGTACATGTATCTCCCTTTGTAATCTCGGGCTATGGTTCAGATCCGAACGCAAATGCGGCGCGATCACCAATGAAACTATCGACATTAATTTGATCAATATATTCATTGACGGGCCTGAAGTATCTTTGAAAGGGTCGCCAACGGTATCACCTGTTACAGAAGCCTTATGTGGTTCTGATTTTTTGTAATACATCTCGCCGTTTATTTCAACGCCTTTTTCAAATGATTTTTTAGCATTGTCCCACGCACCACCTGCGTTGCTCTGGAATATACCCATCAACACACCTGATACAGTTACACCTGCCAATAATCCACCTAAAACCTCGGGGCCGAATATAAAGCCTACAATTACAGGGGTAATTAAAGCGATCAAACCCGGCGCCACCATCTCGCGGATGGATGCTTTGGTTGATATGGCCACGCATTTTTCATACTCAGGCTTGGCTTTATATTCCATTATACCCGGTATCTCGCGAAACTGGCGCCTAACTTCCTCTACCATTGCCATAGCCGCGCGGCCTACTGCCGAAATAGCCAAAGCCGAGAAGATGAAAGGTATCATACCGCCCACAAATAAACCGGCCAATACATTGGCTTTATAGATATCAATATGTTCAATACCGGCAACACCCACAAAAGCGGCAAATAAGGCCAGTGAGGTTAACGCTGCAGAAGCAATGGCAAAACCCTTACCCGTAGCTGCGGTAGTGTTTCCTACGGCATCTAAATTGTCGGTACGGTGCCTTACTTCTTCAGGAAGGCGGCTCATTTCGGCAATACCACCGGCGTTATCGGCAATTGGCCCAAACGCGTCAATAGATAATTGCATAGCTGTGGTCGACATCATCCCCGCTGCTGCAATAGCAACACCATATAAGCCTGCAAAATAATACGAACCATAAATTCCTGATGCTAAAACCAATATAGGCAACACGGTTGATTCCATACCTACCGCTAAACCGGCAATAATATTGGTAGCGTGCCCTGTTGATGATTGGCGGATAATACCCAGCACCGGGCGTTTGCCCATCGCGGTATAATATTCGGTGATCATCGACATTAATGTACCAACAACCAAACCCACCATTATCGACCCGATAACACCTGTTTTGGTAAACACCAATGTGCCTTCTTTTAAACCACCACCAGGCAACTCATCGCGCAGCATGTGGAAACTGTCATTTGGCAACATCCAGTTAACCAGGAAAATTGTGGCGATGGCAGTTAAAATTATGGATGCCCAGTTGCCTATATTTAATGCTGTTTGTACGCTTGATGTTTCACTTTTTATCCTTACAAATGATGCACCAACTATCGAGAATATCAAACCTAAACCGGCAATCACCATCGGCAGTAAAATGGGGGCTATGCCGCCAAAATTATCATGCGATACAATTTCGCGGCCCAATACCATGGTAGCCAGCATAGTTGCTACATAAGACCCGAATAAATCGGCGCCCATACCGGCGACGTCACCTACGTTATCGCCAACATTATCGGCAATGGTTGCAGGGTTACGCACATCATCTTCGGGGATACCGGCTTCCACCTTACCCACCAGGTCGGCGCCCACATCGGCAGCTTTGGTATAAATACCACCACCTACACGCGCAAATAACGCGATAGATTCAGCGCCCAGCGAAAATCCGGCTAAAACATCAAGTGCCTTTGCCATGGCTTCGCCATTAACATTACCACCGGTATTTTGAACATAGATGGTATAAAACACAATAAATAACGACCCTAAACCAATAATGGCCAAACCTGCAACGCCCAAACCCATAACGGTACCGCCCGTAAACGATACTTTTAAAGCCTGTGCTAAGCTGGTACGTGCAGCCTGTGTAGTGCGCACGTTTGATTTGGTAGCTATACGCATGCCCAAATAGCCTGCAAAGGCCGAAAGGAACGCGCCCGCCACAAAAGAAATGGCAATAACCGGGCTCGAGGTAACCACCGTAGTACCCGACCAGGCCAGCAACACGCCTGCAACTACTACAAAGTAACTCAGTACTTTCCATTCGGCTTTTAAAAATGCCATTGCGCCATCGGCAATATAGCCCGCAAGCTGCGCCATGTCGCCATCACCGGCATCCTGTTTGGTAACCCAGGCTGCCTTAATAGCCATTACGGCAATTCCAATAAGCCCAAAAACCGGGATGAGGTAAATTAAATTAGTGTAAAAGAAATCCATATTTTAAATTTAGTTTATAAAAAGTTGTCGATAGCGCCGTTACAGCAGCCCAAAATTTCAGGTGTGCAAATTAGCAAATTAATTTATTTACAATAGACTGATAATTATAAAGTTTTTTGAATAGTTTAGAGTTTTTAACCCTAAGCATTGATGAAGGAAAATTCCGGTCAACCCAAACTAAAAAATTCACTCGGACTCCTCGATGGTACCATGATCGTGTCGGGCTCCATGATAGGTTCAGGTATCTTTATTGTAAGCGCGGATATTATCCGGAATGTCGGTTCATCAGGCTGGTTAATTATTGTTTGGCTGCTTACCGGTTTTATGACCCTTACGGCTGCTTTAAGCTATGGCGAACTAAGCGCCATGTTCCCCAAAGCAGGTGGGCAATATGTTTATTTAAAAGAGGCCTATAGTAAACTCATCGCTTTTTTATACGGCTGGAGTTTTTTCGCGGTGATACAAACCGGCACTATAGCGGCGGTTGGTGTGGCATTTTCAAAATTTGCTGCTTACGTAGTACCAAACAGTTTGCAGCCTTATGTGAGCGAAGATAATATCATATTCGCGGCTGGGTTTATTAAGATAAGTTCTGCGCAGGTTGTATCCATCGTATTAATTATCATTCTAACTTTCATCAATACACGCGGCGTAAAAAGCGGCAAACTGATACAGAATACGTTTACACTTACCAAATTAGCCAGTCTGTTTGGGTTGATCATATTTGGTTTTATAATGCTTAAGGGTGATATATGGCACGCCAACTGGGGCAACAATGCCTGGAAACTCCACAAGTTAAACACTGACGGCACATTTTCTGATTATGCAACAGGTGCTGCTTTAGGTGCTATTGCCGCTGCTATGGTAGGCTCCATTTTTAGTAGCGATGCCTGGAACAATGTAACCTTTATAGCGGGCGAAATGCGCAATCCCAAAAGAGATGTGGCGTTAAGCCTTTTTTTCGGTACATTAATAGTAACAATTATATATGTATCGGTCAACCTGGTGTATACCTCAGTATTGCCTGTACACGAAATTGCCACCGCCACTAAAGACCGTGTTGCGGTAGCTGCATCCAATGTAATATTTGGCAATGTAGGTACCCTTATTATCGCGCTCATGATCATGATATCAACCTTTGGCTGTAATAATGGTTTAATTTTAGCTGGTGCAAGGGTTTATTATACTATGGCTAAGGATGGCTTGTTCTTTAAAAGAACAGGTACATTAAATAAATTTGGCGTACCACAATTTGCCTTGTGGATACAATGCCTGGTAGCAGCTATATTATGCCTCAGCGGTAAATACGGCGATCTGCTGGATATGATCTCGTTTGTAGTGGTGATATTTTATATCCTCACTATAGCAGGTATTTATATATTACGCAGAAAAATGCCTAACGCCGAGCGCCCTTATAAAGCATTTGGCTACCCTGTATTACCGGCTATTTATATTTTAATGGGATTAGCATTTTGCACATTACTTTTAATGTACAAAAGCCAATATGCAAAAGGTGGTTTAGTAATTGTACTGATAGGCATCCCTATTTATTATATAACGAAATGGCTTTCAAAGGATGAGGATACAACGGTTACTAACGTTTAGTTTATTATTTATAGCGGGATACGCTCCTGCGCAATCTCTTCAGCAAAAATTACAGTCGGCCATAGGCAGGCTGCAACTGGATAGCCAGTGCCGCTATGCTTCGGTTTCGTTAACGGTGATGGATGTAAAAACCGGCGCAGAAGTTTTTTCTGTAAACCGGGATATGGGACTGGCCCCGGCTTCCACCATGAAAACCATTACCACCATTACCGCTTTTAATGTTTTGGGCAAGGATTTTAAATACCAAACCCAGTTTGGCTACAGTGGTACGGTAACTGCTGACGGCACACTCAATGGCGATATCATCATCAAAGGCTCCGGCGACCCTACCTTAGGCAGTTGGCGGTATGAGCAAACAAAGGAAAATCACATCCTCAACCAAATGGTTAACGCCCTGCAAAAGGCTGGCATCAGGAAAATTAATGGAAGGATTATCGGTGACGATTCCGTTTTTGGTACTCAAAGCATCCCCGATGGCTGGATATGGGAAGATGTTGGCAACTATTATGGCGCAGGCACGTCAGGCCTTTGCTGGCGCGAGAACCAGTACGACATTAAACTGCATACCGGCGAAGTTGGAACTCCTATAACCGTATCTCATACCGTACCACCAACACCTTACCTTAGCTTTAAAAGTGAGCTGACAAACGCCGAGGCACATACCGGCGATGAATCATACGCCTACCTGCCGGTAAACAGCAATACCGTATATTTAAGGGGCACTTATGCCGATGATCAAACAAAAAAAAGCATAGCCGTTGCCTTGCCCGACCCGGCTTTTGATGCAGCATTCCGTTTGACCGATACCCTGAAACGTTTAGGGATTACTATTACCAGCGGCCCCGAATCAACTACTACCCTATCTGCAAAAGGCCAAAGCCTGCCAGCAGCAACCCAAAGCCTTGCTATCCTAACATCGCCCGAGTTAAGTAAGATCATTTACTGGACAAACCAAAAAAGCATCAACCTTTACGCCGAACAACTGCTAAAAACCATCGCCTGGAAAAGCGGCAAGCAACCCTCTACCATTAATGGTGTTGAAGTATTGCAGGACTACTGGAAACAACAAGGCATCGACCAAAACTCGATCAATGTGTTTGATGGCAGCGGCCTGTCGCCTGCTGACAGGGTAACCACGCATACCATGGCCACCATATTATTATCAGCCACCAAAGAAACCTGGTACCCTGATTTTTACGAAAGCCTGCCGGTTTATAACGATATGAAAATGAAAAGCGGCAGCATTATCAATGTGCTCAACTATGCCGGCTACCAAACCTGCAACGGGCAGCAGCTTTGCTTTTCCATCATGGTAAATAACTATAACGGATCAAGCAAGGGAATAAAAGAGAAGATATTTAAAGTGTTGGATGAGTTGAAATAATAAACCACATTGTCAATTCTCTAATAATCTAATAAACTACTCCGCACTCGCTCGGCTCCAGCCGGGTGAGTAATATCTTCCGGCATCTTGCCGGTGTAGGCCGGAGGCCTGCTTATATTCATCACTCGGCCGGAGGCGAGCGATTGCGTTACATATAATCTAATTAATAACCTAATTCAGCACCGGCTGCACATGGGTTAGGTTATAAATATCGGCCATCAGGTCGTCGCTTGGGTTTACTTTAACGGTTTTCGAAAATATTTCAACCGCAATTGCTTCTTCCCTGTCCTTCACCAAAAAACGCAGTGTGCAATTTTTCGACGGGTGTTTCTGGCTGTTATCATCAAGTACCTGCTGAATATCGTTTAGTAAACCCTCATTCAAGGTATTCAGATCGATGCATACCGTTAATGATTTGGTAAGTTTGTCGCGCATCTCCGATAACAGGCTCATAGCGCCGATACGCATATCCCAGTTATCCTTTTGCTTGAATTTTTCTTCGATGATACCTTTTATATGCAGGAAATATCCATCCACGAGCAAATAGCGGAATTTCACATAATCCTCGCCAAACAGCGCGAATTCGTATGATTCTTTATAATCCTCTAAAACAAAGGTGCCAAAGGGCTTACCCGTTTTGGTTGTTTTATGCTGAACGTTTGATACCAAACCACCCACACGTATATCACCCCTTTTGCGCAACTCATTAAACGCGCTCATGATCTCCTCGCCGCCCTCGCCCGAGCGTGCTTTTTGCATATTCTTCAGGTCGCTGATATTGGTATTGCAAAACCTTTCCATCTCCACTTTAAAATTATCAAGCGGGTGGCCGGTAAGGTAAATGCCTATCACATCTTTCTCATATTTCAACTTTTCTATCAATGCCCATTCATCCGCTTCGGGCATACTTGGCTCGGGGATATAGGAAGCTACCGAACCGCCGAATAAGGAGGATTGATTGCTGCTTTGCGTATTCTGATAATCGTTAGCGTATTTGATCAGGCGCTCAACCCCGGTTAAAATGCCATTTTCTGTTTTGGCAAAAAACTGGGCCCTGTTTAATCCCATCCCATCAAAAGCACCGCCATAAACCAGGTTTTCGTATGATTTACGGTTTACGCTCCTAACGTTCGACCGTTGTGCAAAATCATAAATGCTCTTAAACGGCCCGCGCTCGTTACGTTCCTCAATAATGCTTTCAACCGCTTTATCGCCTACGCCCTTAACGCCTGTTAACCCAAAGCGGATCTCGCCCTTTTTGTTGACGGCGAAGGCCAGGTCTGATTCATTGATATCCGGCCCGAGTACATGCACGCCCATCCTGCGGCATTCATCCATAAAAAAGGAGATCTTCTCCATATTATTCTGGTTATTCAACACCGCCGACATATACTCACCCGGATAGTGCGCCTTTAAATAAGCGGTTTGATACGCCACAAAAGCATAACAGGTAGAGTGCGATTTATTGAAGGCATATTGCGCGAATGCTTTCCAGTCGTTCCATATTTTGGTGAGCTTGTCTTTTGGGTGGCCTTTCGCGGCGGCGCCATCCATAAACTGGGCCTCCATTTTGTTAAGAATGTCTATCTGCTTTTTACCCATCGCCTTCCGCAGCACATCCGCATCACCCTTGCTAAACCCGGCTAATTTTTGCGATAAAAGCATCACCTGTTCCTGGTAAACGGTAATACCATAGGTTTCGCCCAGGTATTCTTCCATATCCGGCAAGTCGAACGCTATAGGCTCATAACCGTGCTTACGCTTAATAAATAGGGGGATATATTCTATCGGGCCCGGGCGGTACAGCGCATTCATGGCTATCAGATCCTCAAACTTATCGGGTTTCAGGTCGCGCAGGTACATTTGCATACCGTCGCTTTCAAACTGGAAAGTGCCGTTGGTATCGCCACGCTGGTATAGCTCAAATGTTTGCTGGTCATCAAGCGGTATACAATCAATATCTATAGTTACATCATGGTTTTGTTTGATCAGCCTTAGTGCATCTTTAATAATGGTTAGGGTTTTCAAGCCCAAAAAGTCCATTTTTATAACACCTGCATCTTCAATCACCCGCCCGTCGTATTGGGTAACCAATAGGTCGGAATCTTTTGCTATCGCGACAGGAACAATATCTGTAAGGTCATAAGGGGCAATAATGATACCTGCGGCATGCACACCTGTGTTCCGTACCGAGCCTTCCAGCTTTTCAGCCTCTCGCAAAACGGTAGCCCGCAGGTCGTTGCCTTTTACTATAGCCTGTAATTCCGGCACCTGGTCGATAGCGCCGCGCAGGGTGATGCCTAAAGTATCAGGCACCAATTTTTTCAATAAGTTCACTTCTGATAATGGCATATCCAGCACCCGCCCAACATCCTGTATGCTGGTACGCGCCGCCATGGAGCCATAGGTGATGATCTGCGCTACCTGGTTCTTGCCATATTTATCAACCACATAATCTATTACTTTCTGCCTGCCTGCATCATCAAAATCCGTATCAATATCAGGCATTGATTTACGATCAGGGTTCAGGAAACGTTCGAAAAGCAAATTATATTTAAGCGGATCGATATTGGTGATACCGATACAGTACGCCACCACCGAACCCGCCGCCGAACCACGCCCCGGCCCGATGAACACACCCATATCGCGGCCTGCCTTAATAAAGTCGGCAACAATTAAAAAGTACCCGGCAAAGCCCATAGTACGTATGGTGAACAACTCAAAATTGATGCGTTCCTCCGCCTCAGGCGAGATATCCTTATACCTATCCTTAGCACCTAAAAATGTAAGGTGTTTTAAATACTCCCATTGGTTTAGCGTATCAGCATCGGGGGTATTATGTATTTTAAATTCAGGCGGGATAACAAAGTTGGGCAGTAAAATATCCCGCTTTAGCTTTAATACCTCAACCTTATCAACTATCTCGTTGGTGTTATCCAATGATTCGGGCAGATCATCAAACAGCTTGCCCATTTCGGCCTGCGTTTTAAAATAAAACTGGTCGTTAGGGAAACCGAACCTATAACCTTTGCCACCTTCTTCATCAGTAGCGATCGGGGTGCTTTGCATATCGCCGGTGTTCACACACAGCAAAATATCATGCGCATTGGAGTCCTGCTGATCCACATAATGCGAATCATTAGAGCATATCACCTTTACATTATACTTCTTGGCATATTTAAGCAATACCGCGTTAACGGTGTTTTGCTCGGGGATGTCGTGGCGTTGCAGTTCGATGTAATAATCCTCGCCAAAAAGATCGAGCCACCATTTAAATTCTTCTTCGGCCTCAGCCTCGCTCTTACGTAAAATAGCCTGCGGTACCGATGCACCTATGCAGCAGGTAGTAGCAATTAAGCCTTTATGGTATTTTAAAACAAGCTCCTTATCAATACGCGGCCATTTGCTGTACAGGCCTTCCATATAACCTAATGAGCATAGCTTAACCAGGTTTTTGTACCCCTCGGGGTTTTTAGCCAGTAATAGCTGGTGGCACCTTACATCTTTTTTCTCCTTGGTAAATTGTTTTTTATGCCGGTCATCAACCACATAAAATTCGCAGCCTACAATGGGTTTTATATTATGCTTACCTGCTTCGGCCACAAATTTAAACACACCAAACATGTTGCCGTGGTCGGTTATGGCCAGGGCTTTCATACCATCGGCAGCGGCTTTCTTATATAGTTTTGATATATCGGCAGCGCCATCAAGCAGCGAAAATTGGGTATGTACGTGTAAGTGCGAAAAATCGGGCATAAACTAACCTCTGTAAATTTTTTTGGAGAAATACAAAGTTATCAAAAAACAAGTTGCGGTATATAGGTGTTGAAAAATGGATCGCTGATTTAATTTATTTTTTTGATTTCGTGGACTTTAAAAAAAACCGCGATCAAAAAAATCCGTTTAATCTGTGATTAACACACTATTTGTTTATATTTAGTAACAGCGATCTTAACCTTTGAAAAATTTATAAAAATTTGGGACGATTTGGGCGTATAGCTTTAAAAACAATTCTTTGGATAATTGCAAGTGTCATCTTCCTGGTGCTGCTTGTAGTTATTTTAATACAGGTACCCGCCGTTCAAAACTTCGCGAAAAATAAAGCTGTTAATTACCTGCAGAATAAAATACACACCAAAGTGCAAATAGGCCATATCAGTATTGGCTTGCCTAAAATGATAGTACTGGAGGATGTTTATTTCGAGGATCAGAAAAAAGACACCCTTATTGCCGGCAAAAAACTCGAGGTAGATATCAGCATGCTCAAATTGCTGCACCATAAGCTCGAAATAAATGAGATAGACCTGGAAGACATAACCGCCAACGTTAACCGCGGGGCCGACAGCGTTTTTAACTTCGGTTATATCATGAAGGCATTTGCCAGCAAGCCACCTGCAAAGCCCCAGCCTGTTGATACCTCTGCAGGCATGACCATATCTATGGATAAGATCATCCTGAATAAAATAAATATTGGCTACAAAGATGCCATTACAGGTTACGATGTAAAATTTTTATTAGGGCATTTTGATACCCGCATAAAGGATTTCGACCTGGATAAAATGAAATTCACTATTCCAAAGATCACCCTTTCCGGTTTCGATGCGCGCATTATTCAAAAAACCGTACCTCCGTCAACAACGCCTGTTGATACCACGACCAAGCCGTTGAACATGACGCTTAACCTGGGCACCATTGACATATCAAAAATAAATTTGGTTTACCGCACCGATACTATGGCCGCCAATGTTAACCTGGGTAGTTTGGTGGTTAAAATGAATAAGATCGATCTGAAAAATCAAAATATAGGCATCAGCTCCATCAACCTTAGCGATACTAAAGCAGGCATAACATTCGCCCAGCCGCAAGCCGTTAAAAAAACCGTAGTTAAGGAAATTAAAAAGTTAAATACGATGGTAAAGCCGGCGCAAAGCACAAAAGGCTGGTCGGAATCGCTGGATAAGATCACTTTTAACAATGATGATATTAAGTTTGATAACAACGCCCAAAAACCGATACCCAAAGGCCTTGATTTCGCCCACATGCACATCCGCGACCTGGATCTGGACGCTGAAAATATAGTTTATAATCCCGATACCATGTCGGGCAAGATCAACTCCTTTAGCTTTAACGACAAAAGCGGCCTGGCGATCAAAAAGTTTCATACCACGTTCTTCTACGGGCCTAAAAACTCTTACCTGAATGATCTGTTTGTGCAAACGCCGCAATCCATCATCCAAAAACAATTGCAGGTTAGCTACCCGTCTATCGCCTCGTTAAGCACAAACCTGGGCGCTTTAAGTATCAACGCTAATTTAGATGGCAGCCGTTTAGGTTTAAGGGATGTTTTATTGCTGATGCCCACCATGGGCAATGTGGATGCTATTAAGAAATCGCCCAATGCCGTGTTCAGGATAAACGGGCGGGTATTTGGCAAGGTAAACGACCTCCATATTCCAAACCTCGAAATAAGTGGCTTAAGCAATACCCACATCAAAGCATCGGCAAACATGCGCGGGCTACCTGATGTAAATAAAGCTTATTTTGACCTGACCATTGCCGACATGACTACCAGCCGTACCGATATCGACAAACTGGTTTCGCCGGGAATGATTCCCTCCAGCGTGAGCATTCCCGAAGATTTGAACCTGAAAGGCACATTTAAAGGCGGCATTAAAAGCTTTAATACTAAAATGGCCCTGCGGTCGAGTTATGGCGCTATAGACCTGTCCGCCATCATGAAAAATGGCAACAATAAAAACACAGCGGCCTACTCGGCCAATATAAAAGTTAATGAGCTGAATGTTGGCGCGCTTACCAAACAGCCACAAATGGCAGGCAAAGTTACCCTCAGCGCCAACATCAAAGGTACCGGGCTCGATCCTAAAAAGGCCAGCCTGCAATTTAGTGGTGATGTGGCTGCGGCCTATGTTAAGGGCTATACCTATAAAAATTTAAAATTGAGCGGCACATCGCACAATGGTAATTATACCGCCATTGCACGTATGAAAGACCCGAATATCAACTTTAGTTTGGATGCTAAGGCTGATATGAATAAAAAGTATCCGTCAATTATTGCTACATTGATGGTGGACAGCATCAACCTTAAAAATTTGAACTTTACCAAGGATGAAATGCGTTTCCACGGTAAAATAGTAGCCAATGTACCCACTGCCGATCCCAATTACCTGAATGCCGATATTGAAGCTACCGACCTGCTGATCGTAAACAAGGATCAGCGCATCAAGCTGGATACCATCAGCCTGGTATCAACAGCTAATGCTGATAGCAGCACCCTGCTGTTAAAAACCCCTATGCTCAAAGCGCATTTAGCAGGCAAATATAAACTGCCCGAAATTGGCATGGCCCTGCAGGATGTTATTGATAAATATTACAATACAACCTTAGCCAGTGGTAAAACAAAGCCTAAATACTCGCCAGAGAGTTTTACGTTTGATATTCACGTGGTTAAAACCCCGCTGGTGGCACAGTTCGCGCCCGATTTGAAACAACTATCGCCCATACTGATAGCAGGCAGTTTCAACAGCCAGACCGGCGACCTGGTGGTGAATGGCGCTATACCGAAAGTGGTGTATGGCGCCAATGATATTAATAATTTAAAGCTGACCATAAACACCGGCAATAATGCGCTCAACTACAGCCTAACGGTTGATGAAGTTAAAGTTGGTTCCTCGCTCGATCTTTTATATACCAGCATAACCGGCAACGCGCAGAATGATAAACTAAACCTCAGTTTGCAAGTGCGCGATGCCACTAAAAAAGAGCGTTACCGCATAGCGGGCGTATTCAGCGTATTGCCAAACGAATACCAGTTCAGCTTCCTGCAAAATGGCCTGCTGCTTGATTATACCCCGTGGTCGGTTGCTGCCGACAACGCCCTTGAATTTGGCGGTAAAGGTATACTGGCCAAAGATTTCAGCATCAGCAACAGTAACCAGGTATTGAGTGTAAACAGCGCTTCGCAGCAAATGAATTCACCCATAACGGTTGATTTTAAAAACTTCCATATCGAAACACTTACCCATTTAGCCCAGCAGGATTCGTTACAGGTTGGCGGTGTAATTAATGGCAACGCGAACATCAGCAACTTCCAGAAATCGCCGGTATTTACCTCGGCCTTAACTGTTAACGATTTTAATTTCAAGGGCGATACCGTGGGCAACATAGCGTTAAAGGTTAATAACCAAACCGAAAATGCCTATACTGCCAGTATGAGCATCACCGGCAAAGGCAACCAGGTTGATCTGGATGGTACCTACTATACCAAACCCGATAGCCGCTTCGACCTCAACCTTAATATCGTAAGCCTGAACATGAAAAGCATCGAAGGGTTTAGCTTTGGCAACCTGCGCAATGCCAGTGGTAATATCACAGGTAAAATGAAAATATCGGGCACTACAAGCGCGCCTGTGGTTAGGGGCGACATCAATTTTAATAAAGTCGGCTTTAACGTGGCTATGCTCAACTCATACTTTAGCTTGCCTAATGAGAGCATAACATTTAATAACGACGGTATCCTTTTTAATGATTTTACACTGGTTGACTCTACCGGAAATAAAGCAGTTATTACAGGCAGCATCTACACCAAAACATTTACCGATTTTAGCTTTGGCTTAAATATCCATACAGATAATTTCAGGGTGATCAACTCCACCCAGGCTGATAATAAATTTTATTATGGCAAACTGTATTTAAACAGCGATATTAAAATAGGCGGCAACATGAATAAGCCTATTGTTGATGCCACCCTAACCGTTAACGATAAAACAGACCTTACCATAGTATTGCCCGAAGACGACCCAAGTGTTGAGGATCGTAAAGGCGTGGTGGAGTTTATCAATCCGAACCAGCCGCCAAATATAGATTCGGTTTTAATGGCTAAACAACTGGATTCGCTCAAAAAAACGGGCGTTACCGGGCTTGATGTTTCTGCAACGGTAAACATCAGCAAAAATGCCAATTTTACTATAGTGATTGACCCGCGTAATGGCGACGTAGTACATTTAAGGGGCGAAGCACAGCTAAACGGCGGTATCGACCCAAGCGGTAAAACAAACCTTACCGGTACCTATACCGTTGAGCAGGGTTCGTATAACCTGGCCTATGCTACTGTTAAACGTACCTTCAACTTTAAAAAAGGCAGCACCATTACCTGGACAGGCGACCCAACCAGTGCTAACATTGACCTTACCGCTATTTATGTAGCAAACGTACCGCCTATCGACCTGGTTGAAAATCAATTGGGTGGTAATGATAATACAACCCAGTACAAGCAAAAGTTACCTTTTAACGTTGATCTGAAACTAAAAGGCGAATTGCTCAAACCTGTTATCACCTTTGATATTGTACTGCCCGATAGCAGCTATACCGTAGGGCAGGAAGTTGTGACCACCGTAAATTCAAGGCTCGACCAGGTAAGGCAAGATCCTAACGAAATGAACAAGCAAGTGCTTGGGGTATTGGTGCTGGGCCACTTTATTGGCGATAACCCACTGCAAAGCCAGGGAGGCAGCAGCGGTATTAACGGCGCCATACGTAATAGCGTGAGCAGCTTATTGTCCGATCAGTTGAACCGCTTGGCGGGCAACCTTATAGCGGGCGTTAACCTTAATTTCGGGCTTACATCGGGTGAGGATTACTCATCGGGCACAGCCACTAACCGTACAGATTTAAATGTAGGCTTGTCGAAGAATTTCCTGAGCGACAGGTTGACGGTTACCGTAGGCAATAACTTTAACCTTGAAGGGGCGCAGCAAGGCGAAAAGACAAGTAATATAGCGGGCAATGTTTCGGTAAATTATAAGCTGAGCAAAGATGGCCGCTATATGCTGCGCGCTTACCGCCGCGATGAATTTATAGTGATTGAGGGCCAGGTGATAGAAACAGGCGTAGGATTTTCATTAACGGTTGATTATAACAAATTCAGCCAGATATTCGCCCGTAAATCAAAGGAAGAGAAGGAGATGGAGAAAAAATATAAGCAACAGGAAAAGGAAAAGAAAGAACAGCAAAAAGAGAAGGAAAAACAACAAGATCAAGCCCAACCAACTACTACAACCACCCCGGCAACGGAACCAGAAACTAAAACTGATGAATAAACACTTAAAATATTTATTATTTGTATCGGTTTTACTTAGCGCGTGCAGTAATACCAAATACCTTGCGCCCGGGCAAAAGTTATATTTAGGCGCCAATGTTAAAATTGATAATAAAGACATTAAGAAGAGTGATGCGAAAGAGATGAAAACCGACCTGGAAAGCCTGCTGCGGCCCGCGCCAAACGGGGCTATTTTAGGGTTGAGGGTAAAGCTTTACATCTGGAACAAAACACAAACCACCAAGAAAAAGGGGTTAAGGCATTATCTGCATACCAAAATTGGCGAACCGCCGGTACTAGTAAGTTCGGTTGATTTAGTTAATAACGCTACCATACTGCAAAACCGCCTGCAAAACAAAGGTTATTTTGAGGCGCAGGTAAATGGCGATACCGTAAGCAAAAAGAAAACCGCCAAAGCCATTTACACCGCTGAACCTGGCCCGGCTTATAAAATAAGGCATGTTATTTTTCCTAACCACCCCGAAATTGATGTGGATACTGCCGTTTTAGGTACCTCAAAGCAAACACTGCTAAAACCGGGCAATAATTACGACCTGGATGTGATTAAAAACGAACGGATAAGGATTGACGCGCGTTTAAAAGAAAAAGGCTTTTTTTACTTCGCTCCCGAAGACCTGATCATGAAGGTAGATAGCACCGTTGCCGGGCATCGGGTGGATATTTATGTAAATGTTAAAAATACTATCTCTGATAGGGCAACTTATATATACACCATTCACAACATTTACGTTTACCCGCGCTATACCTTAAAAGATACTTCGCTTAAGCTGGATTCCGCAGTTAAGTACCGCTGGTATAATGTTATCGACTCTAAAAATTCAGTACGCCCATTTGTATTTAAAAACACGGTATTGCTGCATCCCGGCGACCCGTATAACCGCACCAGTCATACCAATTCATTAAACAGGTTTATTGATCTGGGGCCGTTTAAGTATGTTAAAAACCGGTTCGATGATGTGTCTGATACATCATCAACGCTTGATGTTTATTACTTCCTCACACAATACCCCAAAAAATCGTTACAGGTTGAATTGCTTGGCCGTACTACCTCTGCCAATTACACAGGCTCGCAAATAAACCTTAACTGGAAAAACCGCAATACCTTTAAGGGTGCCGAATCACTGGCGGTAACCTTATTTGCCAGTACCGATGTGCAGTTCTCGGGGCAAAGCAGCGGGTATAATGTTTATCAAACAGGTATTACATCTACGCTTTCGTGGCCACGGTTTATAAGTCCGTTTGATTTCAAATCCGATAACGCTTATATCCCCCGCACCAACCTGACTTTGGGGTATACGCTCATTAACCGTACACAGTTATACACGCTTAACTCGTTTAATGGCTCATTTGGCTATACCTGGAAAACAAACGCGTACAGACAGCACGAACTTGATCTACTATCGGTTACTTACGTTGATCCTGAAAATATTACGCAGGTTTACAGGGATAGTATCGCCCATACCGGCAATCCTACGCTGGCCCATGTGATTGACAGGCAGTTTACCTTTGGGCCCAGCTATAGCTACACCTATACCAATACTTCCGATAATTATCGTACAAATACCTGGTATTTTAATACCAAGCTAAGCCTATCAGGTAATTTGTATGGTATTGTAACCGGTGCCGATACTTTGAGCGGTAAGGTGAGCAAGCTGTTTGGCACACCATTCAACCAGTTTGTAAAGTTGGAGAACGAATTTCGTTACTATCATAAATTAGGCCCTAACAGCACTTTGGCAGCACGTATCATCGGCAGTTTTGGTATCCCATACGGCAACTCAACCATATTGCCTTACAGCCAGCAGTTTTCTATAGCCGGTACCAATAGCTTGCGTGGATTTCCGGCACGTTCAGTTGGCCCGGGCACCTATTATTTTCCGGATAGCTTAAAAGGCAGGTCGGGATTTTTACCCGATGAATCGGGTGATATAAAACTGGAAGGCAATATCGAATACCGCCCTAAACTATTCAGCATCGTATACGGTGCATTGTTTGTTGATGCCGGTAATATTTGGGATGTAAAACCGCATGACGGCCTGCCCGGCGCGGCATTCGGCAAGCAGTTTATAAGCCAGCTGGCCGCCGACGCGGGCTTTGGTTTACGCTTTGACCTTACCGTACTGGTGTTACGTACCGACCTCGGTTTCCCTATCCGCGAACCTTGGCTACCTCCCGGTGATCGTTGGGTAATAGATAAAATAGATTTCGGCAGCAGCGCATGGCGCAGTCAGAACCTGGTATTTAATCTGGCCATAGGGTATCCTTTTTAATGGGCTGAATTATTGATAAAAAGGCAGCATCTTTTCTCTTCCAATCAATAATTCACTAATTCATTAACTCAAAATTGGCATATTTAGCTTAACTTTATTAGCTCAACCAATTATTTGCCTTTAACGGCAATGCTAAATCGCATAACCTTTTATAAACTTTTATCGTAAAATATTTTAAATGGGTTTTCTGCAAAGAAATAGAACGGTAATTATAATAAGCCTTATTACAATAGTATTTGGTATTGTTGTAATGACCGGCTGGATTTGCCATATACCATCCCTTGAAAATATAGTCACCGGGCATATAGCTACCCGTTTTAATGCGGCCTTATGTTTCTTTTTATTCGGTAGTGCTTTATTACTTTCTCAATATCATAGCAAAAAATATAACCATTTTGGCTTTGTTATTTTATCATTGCTGGGTACGCTCATAGGGTTGCTTACCATTTACCAGGAATTGTTTCATGTTAATATTGGTATCGATCAGCTATTTGTTATTGACAAAACAGGGCCATCTGTTGCAATTCCTTTTGCGGGCCGTATGGCGTTTACCGCTTCTTTTAATTTCAGCCTGCTGGGCCTGGGGCTTTTGTTGTTGATCAATAAACGCAAACCGTTTCTTATTACAGCCCAGTATATTTTTCATTTTGTTGCACTCATTTCGGGCATAGCCTTAATTGGTAACCTTTTTGGCGTCGAATTATTCCGCTCACTGCTGTATGTTAGCTCAATGGCGAATGCAACTGCCATATTATTTTTTATTTTATCGATTGCCGCATCACTTTTAAACCCGGCACTTGGCTTAACGGGATTGTTTACAGGCCAACGGGTAGGCAATCAAATGGCGCGGCGGCTGTTTACGCTCATTATACTGATGATAATTATTTTTGGATCATTAAGAAAAGAGGACGGAAGCTCACAGTTATTCTCATCAATAAATATAGGCATGTCGGTACTGGCGGTGGCTTTTTTATTGGTAAGCCTGCTGCTTATTTGGAACACGGCTAACTGGCTGAATAAAATTGATGATAAACGAACCGAAGCTGAGGCTAAAGTAAAGCTATTGAATACTGAACTGGAAAAACGAGTGGAGGAACGGTCGGCCGAGTTAAATGAGGTTGAACTGAAATTCCGCACCATTGCCGAAAAATCAATGGTAGGCGTATATATTGTGCAAAATGATATGTTCACCTATGTAAACCCAAGGTTCGCGCAGATTTTTGGGCTTGAGCCCGCAGAACTGCTTAATGATCCCGAAGCGGGGGTAAAAATTTTTGATGAAACTTATCTTGCTATTGTTAAAGAAAATATACGGCTACGTATAGAGGGCGAAGTAGAAAGCATACGCTACATAGCCAGGGGTAAAAAAAAGGATGGCACCAGCAATTGGGTAGAAATTTATGGCAACAGGGTAATAATTGGCGGCAAACCGGCAATTATAGGTTCAGCAATAGATATTACCGAACGTAAAAAAGCCGAGGGCGAACTAAAATCGTCGGAACAAAAGTACAAGCTGCTTTTTGAAAGCAACCCTGTGCCTATGTGGATGATCGATAAAGAGAAGCTTACCATAATTGCTGCCAATGATGCTGCCGCCAAACATTATGGGTATACAAAAGATGAGTTGATTGGCATGAATGTTAAACTGTTCAGGCCTAAAGAAGATGCGGAAAAACAATTGGCAGGCTATCAAATGGAAATGGATGGCCCTGCCGGGATAATAAGGCACCTGAAAAAAGACGGTAGCATTATATTTGTACAGCTTGACGCGCATGATATTATGTTTGAAGGCCGGTCGGTAAGGCTTTCATTAACCAACGATGTAACAGAAAAATTGAAGGCTGAAGCATCGCTTCAAAAATCGGAAGCCAACCTGCAAGCCATATTAAATACAACCGATACCGCTTATGCCTTGTTTGACAGGGATCTGAAAATATTAGCAAAAAATCAAAAAGCCGTTGAGTTTATTAATGATCAATACGAGCACATGCCCGGGCATACTAATCGCTTGGCTGATTATTTCCCGCCCGACAGGTTTCCTAAGTTCAATAACTTAGCCAATAATGTACTCAAGGGCAACAATATTAATTTCGAGGTTGATTTTCCGCAGGCGGATGGTTCGGTAACCTGGTATTACGTAAGGTTGTTCCCTATAAATAACGATCATAATGCCATAGTAGGCATACTGATGGCCTTGTATGATATTACCGAACGAAAGAATGCGGAGGAAGACTTAAAAACTGCCTACAGCCACATACAAAGCCATATAAACAGCATTAAAGATATGGCGTGGAAACAGTCGCACCTTATACGCAGCCCTTTGGCCAACCTAAAAGGATTAGCAGAAATGCTGAAAAGTGATCCTGACCCCGAAATACTGCACCACATTCAAAATGAATTGCACCGGATGGATTCCATTATTATCGAAATGGCCGAAGATGCCTCGGATCATGGGAATAATGACTGAAGTAGTTTGTGAATGAGTGATCACTAAAATGTGGTGCGCTTATACTCCTCAAGCAACTCCATCAATAATTCATTAACTTGCTCAATTACTAACTCACTCATTTACTAAATGCGTATTTCCGTTCCACTACAAATTATTGATCTCGACCAGGATGGCTTTCATCCCCTGCTGAATATTAAAATATTTGGCAAATCCTTTACTGTTGTGCTGGATACAGGCGCGTCAAAAACCGCGTTCGACAAAGAACTGTTGCTTAAGGCAAGCGAGAAAGCATCACTTAACGCCAGCGACAAGCTTTCAACCGGGCTGGGTACAAATACCATGGAATCATTTACTGCCATTATACACGATATGCGTATAGGCAAACTAAAAATACCGGAGTTTGAAGTGGCTGTATTAGATCTTTCCACCATCAATATAGCTTACGGGCAAATGGGGCACCCGCAGGTATTGGGTGTTTTAGGTGGTGATATTTTGATGAAATACAAAGCAGTGATAAACTACGGGAAAGAGACTGTAAAATTTACGGTTTAACTCAACTTAAAACTGGTTTTTATATCGCCGCTATAAACTTTATAAAATGTAAAGGAATGTATTGCCATTAGCATTAATAAGGCCGTCATCACAAACGGGTTTATATTTTGAAGCCACATTGAATTATTAAATGAACCCGGGGTTAAAAGTAGCCACGCGCACACCACAATGGCGGGGATGCGGTTAAGCCACCTAAAAAAGCCCCATTTAATTGATCTGCGCGGTTCACCATAAACATGATCAGCATTAAAACGCACTGCCATTTGTAATAAGGCAGGTATGATCCTGATGAACAACATCAGCAATAAAAACTCTCCAAAATTAAACCAGGGTTGTTTAACCATCATATAAACCAACATGGCCAAAACCCCAATAACACCTACCCATGGAAATTTTAAGCCTTGAATAATATAATTCAAATATTTCCTGCGCATCTCCGTAAATATGGAATATTGATATTTATCTTCAATAAAACGCATGCCTTGCATCCCGCCAAAATCGTTGTTTATAATGTTCCGGGCAGCATCTTCAAAAGTGCCATCTTGGGGTTTGTCCTCTAAGGCTGCCAATATATGGTCGTAAAACTCCGCATAAGTTTCGCGGTATTTTAAATTACTGCCCAGGTATTGCTGTAAAATTTGCTGTTGGAGCTGGCTTGGTTTCATGGTGTAATAAGCTAAGCATCAAATATTTACAAAACCCTTTAACTCCTGCTTGCATAAACGCATACAACTTAAATTATAAATTAAAATCATCGCCAGCATTAAAGCAAGTATGGCAGGAGGCCCACTCAGCAGTAGGTTTTTTGGTTCATGATCGCTGAAAAGAAGATAAGGGATTTGCGGCAGCCATAACGCGCAGTTTACAAACATTAAAGGCAAATTAGCCTGTGTTATAATATGATTATAAACTAAGGATGTTTTTCCCTTTGATGGTTTAATACGCCTTAAAGTAATGTAAGCATAGGCAGAGCAGCAGGCCGCCGATATTAAAATTAAGCTAAACAATATAACTGTAGTTAACTTGTTATGCGGCAAAACAAAACTTATAGCTATTAAAGCGGCGGTAAATAAAAGCGAGTGATAATTAATGTACTGCCTGTAATTTCCCCATATCATTTTTTTTACCTTGCTTTTGTACCCGTTTTCGTACGATGCCGCTACCTTTCCAATACCAAAGTAACCGCCAAATTGCGCGTCAATAATCTCCAGGTACATTGTTTCCAAACTACTGTTATCGCCCGCATCCCGCCTTGCCTCAATGGCGGTGGTGATGTGGTCGAAAAGCTCATCATAAATTTCCTGGTATTTTATGTCGTATGCTTTCATACGGGTATGTACCCAGTCCTGTTCCCAATACGTTAAATTCATTTTACAGCAGGTTTAAGATTTAACAATAGCTGTAACTGCTCTATAAAAACCTGGGCCTCGCTTAATTTGCTGGTTACTTCTTTGCCGCCCTGCTCGGTAAGGCGGTAGTATTTGCGCACGCGGTTATCCACAACCTCGGTAAAAGTTTCCAGCAGGCCATCCGCTTCCAGTTTGTGCAGGGCCGGGTATAAGGCACCTTCGGTAAGCATAATCTCGCCTGCGGTTACTTCCTTAACTTTTTGCGTTATCTCATAACCATACATCTGGCTGTTATTTTCCAGCAGCTTTAAAATAATGGTTTGCAAAGTGCCTTTCAGCATCGGGTTTGAACTCATGCATCAAATATAAAATTTATTTATATACATAACAAAATTATGTATATAAATAATAAAGTATATTTTATTAAACATTATTATATCAAAATCCCATGTTTTGTATTCCCGCCGAACCCTTACGCATGTTTGGTGAGGACACCAAACATCGGGAGATTATTTTTTTTATTAAGAATAACCGTACATAACCTAATAAACCCTTGTTCGGTGTCACCACCGAATGCTGCACGTATATTTGGTGGGGACACCAAACATGGGGGTTTAAGAAAATATAAAACTCATTCGCTATCGGCTTTTAGTTTTCTTAACAACTCATCATCAGTTGGTTCATATTTAAGGCCCAGGTTAAGTACCGCTATCGCCTTTTGTTTCCCTTGCTTTTTGAAATAAAATACACTTGCCTGAGCAAATGCTTTAGCAATTACCTGATTATATCTGCTGTCATGATCAGGATAAGTATCTAACTCATGTATGAGCAATTGCATATACTTTTCGCCTGTAACCCCGTCTCCGCTCACAAATCCAATAATACTAAGGCACGACATGTAATACCCGTACAATGATGTTATTACTGGATTACTCTTTAATAGCGGATAACTATCCATATACTTATCAAATAAACCTAAGTTTTGGACGGATGGGGTTTGTGCTGAATACTTATGTAATATCATCTGCACAAAATCAGAGATAATTAATGGGTTTTTAGGGTTTAAATGATAGGCTATCTCTAAACAATCTAAAGCCTGCGAGTAATCACTCGTGATATAGCTATAGTGTGCGTTTTCAAAAAAATAATTTTCTGCTATAAGTTTTTTAACAGAAGTGTCGGCAACGTTGCGATGTAAAAAATTATACACCTCGTCAACTTTATCCTTTTGGCCTGAGTTTAACAGCTTGGTGTTTATGAAATTCTGAAACTGAAACACAAGATATTTTTTTATTTCTTCAGATGCATTTCTATTGTTAACCAAACGGGTTAATCCTTGCCAATCCCTCAACTCATCATATTTAAAGCTACTAACCATAGAAGACATTAAATTATTCTCAATAAATTCGTTTTTCTTGTCGGGAAACAGAATATCCGACTTGCATATATCTGAATAGGCCTCATTAGCTTTGTCGGCCTGCATTTCTTCAAAAGCTTTATTAAAATACAATAATCCAACAGCTTCTTTTAAGCTAATATCTGTTTTACCATAGAAAAAATCATCAAATGCACGCTCTGTTCCAACCCTTATCGCATATGATTGGTCAATATAACCTGCTCGTATAAGCTCATTAACATTCTTCTGTTTAGATTGGTCATCAAACATATAGAATCCTTTTGCCTGATCCATAGTTTCAAACTGAATGTTATCTGAACCCGGATTGGCAACCACATACACATGGGCAGGTAATTGTTTTATCTGGTAGGGAATTTTTAAGGTTTCAAGAACATAAGCATATAAGATAGATGCACTTACGCCTTCATAATCGCCATTAACTATAAAGTCACCAAAATGTGCATGAGGATTATAGTTTTTTAAAAAGTTGTCGTGCAATAACTGATAAATCTTTTTTATATGCTTTGCAGATCTATCATTCAGGACGGATTCCAGGTTGAGTTGTTTAATATCCTGAATAAACCTATCGTAAATAACCTGGGATTCGTCGTCACTAAGTTCAGATGCTAATGACAGTTTAATAAATTCTTCAGGAGTTTGCGCCGAATTTATAAGTGACTTTTCAGTATTGCCAGTGTATGTTATAAAGTCCTGTGCTTTTAACGGGGAATAAAAGCCGGTAATAACAAAAAGCAAAAGTAAAGCTTTCTTCATTCTTTAATAATAAGGTTAGTATATCGATTTAAATATATAATTAAAAAATCAAAGAACAACAAAAAAGCCCCGCTTTGCAGCAGGGCTCATATTTCAAGATCCTTTCGGAAATTTAAACATCTATCTTAGCGTACTTCGCGTTCTTCTCGATAAACTCGCGGCGCGGGGCTACTTCATCACCCATCAGCATGCTAAAGGTATGGTCGCACTCGGCGGCGTTCTCAATACTCGCGCGTTTAAGGGTGCGGGTTGACGGGTTCATGGTGGTGTCCCATAATTGTTCAGCATTCATCTCGCCCAAACCTTTATAACGTTGTACGTGTACGCTGTCTTCCTTACCTGCACCTTTCAGGCGTTGTATGGCTACATCACGCTGTTCATCCGTCCAGCAATATTCAAATTCTTTACCTTTTTTTACCTGGTACAGTGGCGGCGATGCTATGTAAACATATCCGTATTCTACCAACTCCTTCATATAACGGAAGAAGAATGTGAGGATCAGCGTTGTAATGTGCGATCCGTCAACGTCCGCATCCGTCATGATGATGATCTTGTGGTAACGCAGCTTGCTAAAGTTAAGGGCTTTGGCATCTTCGGGTGTGCCAATGCTTACGCCAAGGCCGGTGAACATGTTCTTTATTTCCTCGTTCTCATATATCTTGTGCTCCATGGCTTTCTCCACGTTCAGTATCTTACCACGTAAAGGTAAAATAGCCTGATAATCGCGGTTACGGCCTTGTTTGGCAGTACCACCTGCCGAGTCACCTTCGACTAAATATAACTCACAAACAGCAGGGTCGCTATTGGCGCAATCCGCCAGTTTACCGGGCAATCCCGATCCGCCCATTACACTCTTGCGTTGCACCATTTCGCGGGCTTTACGGGCAGCTGCACGCGCTGTAGCGGCAAGTATCACCTTGTTGACTATCATTTTTGCCTCGCGCGGGTGTTCCTCCAGGTAATTACCTAATATCTCGCCCACGGCCATATCCACAGCGCCCATTACCTCGTTGTTACCCAATTTGGTTTTGGTTTGCCCCTCAAACTGGGGTTCCTGTACTTTAACAGAAATTACAGCGGTAAGGCCTTCTCTGAAGTCATCACCCGTGATCTCGATCTTCATATTTTTCAGCATACCCTCTTTATCGGCATAAGCCTTTAAGGTACGGGTTAACCCACGGCGGAAACCGGCAACGTGCGTACCGCCTTCAATAGTGTTAATGTTATTTACATAGGAGTGTACATTCTCCGAGTAGGTATCATTGTACTGCAATGCCAGCTCAACCGGTATGCCTTGCTTTATACCATCCAGATAAATAGGTTCCGGTATGATAGAAGGACGGGTGCCATCCAGGTATTTAACAAACTCGCGCAAGCCACCTTCTGAGTAAAACTCTTCGGTACTAAAAGTACCATCGTCATTAGCATCGCGTTCGTCGGTAAGCGTAAGGCGGATACCTTTATTCAAATAAGCCAATTCGCGTAAACGGGCAGCCAATGTATCGTATTTGTACTCGGTAGTTAAGGTAAAAATTTCCGGATCGGGGCGGAAGATAATGGTTGTACCTCTTTTATCGGTTTCGCCAATGGTCTTTACATCAAACAGGGGCTTGCCCTTTTCATATTCCTGTGTCCATACTTTGCCTTCGCGGTAAACAAGCGCGGTTAAGTGGGTTGATAAAGCGTTAACGCAACTTACACCCACACCGTGCAAACCGCCCGATACTTTGTAAGTATCCTTATCAAATTTACCGCCGGCATGCAATACCGTCATTACAATTTGCAGTGCCGAAACCTGTTCTTTGGTAGTGATACCGGTTGGGATACCACGGCCGTTGTCTGATACAGAAATGGAATTATCTTTTTGGATGATGACATGTATGGTATCGCAATGCCCTGCCAGCGCCTCATCTATCGAGTTGTCAACAACCTCATAAACCAGATGATGCAAGCCTTTTACACCTGTATCACCTATGTACATGGATGGGCGTTTCCGCACCGCTTCCAAACCTTCTAAAACCTGTATATTATCTGCTGAATAATTTGATTTGTCCTGATTTTCTTCGCTCATAATTGATTAAAACAATAACCTTTCTCCAGGTGGAGTTCTATACAACAAAAGTACGAATTTTGCTTCAAATTACAGCCATTGTTGATAAATATGACCCAATAGGTACCTACATATAAATTCATTAGGAAACTTGTACCGAAAGTTTATCTTTGTAAACTTTATTAAAAAAATTGAGCGGGTAAAACAGGCGATGCAGCCTGTAAACCCATTACTTAACGAAGAAAATTGCACAATGAAAAGAGCTTCTATTTTTACAAAGTTTACACTTGGTTTATTAATTGCCGGAAGTATAACCGCATGCAAGCAAGGAAAAACTGACAGCACCACCACAACTGCACCAACTACAGCACCTGCCGATAGCAAGGAAACTATAGTGTATGTTAATTCTGATACCCTATCAGCCAAGTATAACTATGTTAAAGACATGGATAAGCGCCTTGGTGATAAGGGCAACGCTGCAAAAGGTGACGTACAATCAAGGCGTGATGCTTTCCAACGTGAAGTTGCCGATTATCAAAAAGGTGCGAATACGATGCCTGCCGATCAGCGCCAGACTACCGAGCAACGCCTGCAACGCGAGCAGCAATCGGAACAAGCTTATGAGCAAAATGCTTCTGCCCAGCTTCAAAACGATCAGACAGTAGAAATGAAAAAGCTGTATGATAAAATTGCTGATTATACAAAGGATTATGCCAAGCAAAAAGGTTACAAAATAGTTTTAACCTACTCAAAAAATAATACCAATATGCTATATGGCGACCCAAGCCTTGATGTTACTGCCGATGTAGTAAAAGGTTTGAATGATGCCTATGCAAAAGAAGGCAGCAAATAATATTTAAATATTTAAAAGCAAAAAGCTGAAAGTGGAAGGCAATGCCTTTCGCTTTCAGCTTTTTGCTTTTACCACGGTTTTACTTATAAACGCCCGTCAACCGCGTCTTTTGCCAGCATTCCTTTTACATCATATATCACCTTGTTTTCTTTGCAAAGCTTTTTCAGGTCGAGTTTTTTAAAGTCATCATGGGCTACGGCAATAATAACCGCATCGTAGCAATCACCCGCTTTTAATTTTTTTACCGATTCCCAGCCGTATTCGTGCTTTACATCAGCCGGATCGGCAAGGGGATCAAAGATGGTAATATTTATATCATAATCTTTTAGCGTATTCACAATATCAATCACCTTGGTATTGCGCACATCAAGGCAATTTTCTTTAAAAGTGATGCCCAGCACCAGCACATCGGCATTTTTTACTTCGATGTCTTTTTTTATCATCAGCTTAACTACCTCGTGGGCCACATATTCGCCCATCCCATCGTTTAAACGGCGGCCAGCCAGAATGATCTCGGGATGATAACCCATCTGCTGTGCTTTACGTGCAAGATAGTATGGGTCGACACCAATACAGTGCCCACCTACAAGCCCCGGCTTAAATTTCAGGAAATTCCACTTGGTACCCGCAGCCTGCAAAACTTCTTCGGTATCGATACCAAGGCGGCTAAATATTTTTGAAAGCTCATTTACAAAAGCGATGTTAATATCGCGTTGCGAGTTTTCAATAACTTTAGCTGCTTCGGCTACTTTTATAGATGTTGCTTTGTGTGTGCCCGCAGTAATAATGGTATTATAAAGCTGATCGATGATCTCGGCAGCTTCCGGCGTTGAGCCCGAGGTAACTTTAAGTACCTTGGTAAGCGTGTGTTCCTTATCGCCGGGATTGATGCGTTCGGGCGAGTATCCGGCAAAAAAATCAATATTAAATTTTAAGCCCGAAACTTTTTCCAGTATCGGCACACATTCTTCCTCGGTAGCACCGGGGTAAACGGTTGATTCATAGATAACGATATCGCCTTTTTGCAAAACTTTACCTACTGTTTCACTTGCTTTAAGCAAATGGCTAAGATCGGGGCGGTTGATCTTATCAACAGGCGTAGGTACGGTAACTATATAGAAGTTACAGTCGGCTGTATCTTCTATTTTATCTGTAAAATGCAAACCAACAGCGGCACTATCAGATTTTGTTACTTCTTTTAATGAAGCGCCATCTGCCGAAAGTGTACGGTCATATCCTTTTTTTAGCTCATTTATCCGGTGCTTACCGGTATCAAAGCCAACTACTGCATGTTTTTTTGCAAACTCAACGGCAAGCGGCAAACCAACATAGCCAAGGCCAATAATTGCTATTTTGATCTTCCCTAAATCCTGCTTGGTAATAGTTGATGGCATATTGGTAGTTAATATTTTGTAAATATCCGTTTATTATAACAATTAATCTTCATCGTCCTTCTTGGCAAAAAAATCATCCTTCAGGTCGTCGATTTCGCGGCGGTCGCGTTTTGTGGGGCGGCCAGTTCCCCTGTCGCGTTTCAACATCGGCGCATGGAACATGGATTTAAAGGCCTGCGTTTGTTCAACCGGGGTAATATCCTCATAAAAATAAACAGCCGTTTTTGCATCTACCCTATTCTCCAGCAAACCGGTAACCTTTATCACCTTACGGTCGGGCCCTTTCGAAACCTGGTAAACTTCGCCTATTTTAACTTCGTGCGATGGTTTAATATTATTGCTATCCAACTTTACACGCCCGGCCTTGCAGGCATCAGATGCCAGCGTGCGGGTTTTAAATGCACGTATCGCCCACAGGTATTTGTCTATTCTTAGTTTTTCTTTTTCAGCCATAAGCCCCCTCTAAACGGCGCAGCCCTCATGAGCGCTTTTAAAAATTAACTATTTGCGAATAATCTCCCCCGGTAGGGGAAACTTCAAAAAACATTTTAAGCCCTCCCTACCGGAGAAGGTTTGGGTGGGGCTTATATAATCCCATACAAACTCCCACCCTTTTCGCCCATCCTATCCACCAATTTCTCAACCGCCGTATCCTTTTCCAAAACCGGCGCATGGTGTGGCTTTATGCGGGCATCAATAATAAGCGGGCCCTTGCAGCCCCAATGTTTATGTTCGGTGAAACTATACACGCCATAAATATCATGCGATGGGTTACTGCGTGTAAATGTTACCCAAACAAAATTGTCAAGGTTTTGAGCGGTAAACCCGGCATCATCACAAAGTATCATTAATGGTAGTCCGTTAAGATCGGTATCAGCAAAATGATCGTCTAATATGCCTATCATATCGCCTACATCTTCACTATTGATATGCTTTGGAATCTCTACTGCTAACACACCCGGCATTACCATTTTATAAATATCAAACGGGCGGGGCATGTTAAAGTTTGCCGGGAGTTCAGTCCATAGCTCTCTTTTGATATTTCCTGCTACGGCAACCGCAACTTTACTCCCTGAGTTTAATCCGCTACCGCTATAATCCAGCGTATCAATGGTGGTTTTGGTGTAGAAATGCAGGTCGCGGGTTAGATCTATCCGTTGTAAAATATGCTTTAGAAATCCGCCGATATCATTCACGTTTAATTGCGGGTCATCTTCCTTAGCCGCGATGAACAGGTACTTAGCCAAACTTAGCTGGCTTTTGCCTAATATATGATTGGCAATGGTGAGTATTTCCTGCGGCTTGCGCTCTTTAATGTAAGGCGTATAACGCTCGCTGCCAATAGCGAATAATAATGGATGCACACCTGCCGCGTCAACAGCGTTTACCGCATGTAAACCGGGTATTTCTTTTGGGATGGCTGAACCTGTTATTTCGTGGATCAAAGCGCCAAAGCTGGTATCTTCCTGCGGTGGCCTGCCTACTACCGTGAACGACCATATAGCATCCTTGCGGTGATAAACATTATGCACCTTTAAAAGCGGGAATGGATGCTTCAAACTATAATAACCCAAATGATCGCCAAACGGGCCTTCGGGTTTATTTTCGTGGGGCATAACGGTGCCTGTGATCACAAAATCGGCATCGGCAGAAATACAAAATCCTTCATCATCATAAAAATGCCTAAAACGGCGATTGCCTAATGCCCCGGCAAAGGTCATTTCTGATAATCCTTCGGGCAAGGGCATTACCGCGGCCACCGGATGCGATGGCGGCCCACCTACAAAAATGCTGACTTTTAATGGCTGCCCTTTTGCATTGGCTTTGGTTTGATGCACGCCTATACCCCTGTGCAGCTGGTAGTGCAGGCCTAATTCTTTATCGGTTATATAATCATTACCGGCCATTTGTATGCGGTACATGCCCAGGTTGGCCTGCATAATGCCGGGTTTATCAGCGTCTTCGGTATAAACCTGTGGCATGGTTACAAAAGGGCCCCCATCGTTTGGCCAGTTAACTATTTGTGGTAGCTCACTTATGCTGATGCGGCCAAAATTTACCGGTGCGTTTTTACCAACTTTCATGGGCAGCGCCGATAAGGCCGTGAGCGCTACATTAGCATATTTAAAAGGATGTTTTATAGCACGGATCGGATCGGATTTCAAATCGACCAGAGTCTTTATTTTATCAAGCGTATCCCTGAAAATGAATTTTGAACGGTCGAGCGTACCAAACAGGTTTGATACCGCCGGGAATTTGCTGCCTTTTACGTTTTCGAACAATATGGCCGGGCCCTGGTGTTCAAACACACGCAGGTGTATGGCTGCCATTTGCAGGTATGGGTCAACTTCTTCCTTAATGCGGATTAAACGGCCATGCTTTTCAAGGTCGGCAATACAGGCTTGTAAACTTGGATAACCCATAAACAATTAACACAAATATTCATTTATTTATAACTTCGGCAAAGTTTTAAGATATTCGCCGTAACCGCTTTTTATATACTTTTCGGCAAGCACCATTAGGGCATCACGACCAATAAAGCCCATGCGGTAGGCTACTTCTTCAATGCAACCTATTTTGGTAGCCTGGCGTTTTTCTATCACCCTGACAAATTCTGATGCATCGCTTAACGAATCGAAAGTACCGGTATCCAGCCAGGCCATCCCCCTATCCATAACGCCTACATGCAAATTGCCTTTTTTAAGATATTCTTTGTTAACATCTGTTATCTCGTACTCACCACGCGGCGATGGTTGTATATTCTTTGCTATTTCAACAACTGAATTATCGTAGAAGTATAAACCAGGTACGGCATAGTTTGATTTTGGAACCTTAGGCTTCTCTTCGATGGAAATAGCTTTCAGATCCTTATCAAATTCAACCACCCCATATCGTTCAGGGTCGGCAACCGGGTAGGCAAAAATGGCCGCGCCGCTTACATCATTAAAACTTTGTATCAGCTTGCTAAAACCCGAGCCATGGAATATATTATCGCCCAAAACCAGGGCTATCTTATCACCGCCTATAAATTCCTCGCCTATTACAAATGCCTGTGCAAGCCCGTTTGGTTTTTCCTGAACGGCGAATTGAAAGTCGCAACCCAGCTCGGCGCCATCGCCCAACAACCTTTTAAATCCTTCCTGATCTTCGAGGGTAGTGATAATGAGTACCTCTTTTATGCCAGCCAACATCAATACCGATAAAGGATAGTAGATCATCGGCTTATCATATATCGGCATTAATTGTTTGCTGATGGCCTTTGTTATTGGGTAAAGACGTGTTCCTGAACCGCCGGCAAGTATTATTCCCTTCATGGTGCGATGTTATTTAAATTTTGGATACAAATAGCCAGGCTATGCCGCCAGTAAGGTATCTCCAAACCAAATGTATGTTTAATCTTTGTTTTATCCATAACCGAATAGGCCGGGCGCCGGGCTTTAGTGGGGTATTCTGATGTGCGGATGGGCAGCACCTTTACTTTAGTGCCGGCAAGATCAAATATGCTGATAGCAAAATCATACCACGATGTTACTCCCTCGTTGCTGTAATGATAAATCCCGTAAGATTTTTTGCCTGATGCAATAATATCAAGGATACAAGCTGCCAGGTCGATACCATAAGTTGGTGTACCTGCCTGGTCGGCAATAATTTTTAGCAAATCGCGTTCACTGCCCAGCTTAAGCATGGTTTTTACAAAGTTGTTGCCATATTCTGAATACAGCCAGCTGGTACGAATAATATAATGTTCATCCAATATGCGTATCACATCCTGTTCGCCCTCCAGCTTGGTAAGGCCATAAACGCTGATGGGTTCGGCTATATCATCTTCAGCAAGCGGGTAAGGTTTATCGCCCTTAAAAATAAAATCTGTAGAGGTATGGATCAATACAGAATTATTGTTTTTACAAGCATTGGCCAGGTTTTCGGCACCGGCTTTATTGATCCTGCGGGCCAGGTCTATTTCGTCTTCGGCTTTATCAACCGCGGTGTAGGCAGCACAGTTAATAACAAAGGCAGGGCTATATCTTTTAAAAACTGCTGCTATAGCTGCCATATCCAACACATTGGCTTCTGATTCTGTAGGGAAATAAATGTTCGTGCTCCCTCTTTCTTCAGCTACTTTTTTTAAGCAGTGACCCAATTGCCCTGAGGCCCCAAATACTACGATGTTTTCCTTCAAAATAATCTATTTATATGCCAGAGCTTGTTATTAAAATCCAAAATCGGCTGCATCCTTTAAAAATGGCAGCTCTTTATCTTTATCGTTAACTATCAGTTCATCGGCATTCAATTCCCAGTTTATATCTAATGCCGGATCGGCATAATGCAGGCCGCTTTCTGATTGTTTATTGTAATAATTATCGCATTTATACTGAAAAATAGCATTCTCGCTCAGCACTATAAACCCATGGGCAAAACCTTTGGGTATAAAAAGCTGATGATGGTTTTCAGCAGAAAGCTTTGCCGCGTAATGCTGACCGTAAGTAGCCGATGCTTTACGCAGGTCAACCGCAACGTCCAAAACCTCGCCCTGAACAACCCTTACCAACTTTGATTGCGCATATTCTCCTTTTTGAAAATGAAGCCCGCGTAGTACGCCCCTTGCAGAAAAAGATTGGTTATCCTGCACAAAATGCACAGTTTTTCCGGTAGCCTCAGTAAATGCTTTTTCGTTAAATGATTCATAGAAATAGCCACGGTCATCATTAAAAACACGGGGTACTATTACTATACAGTCCGCTAAGGGGGTGGGTATTATAGTCATTGTATAACAGTATTACGCAAAATTTAGCGGTTTTCGTATTGGTTCTCGTAATAATTGGCATAAGTGCCGCTTGTAACATGCATAAGCCATTTTTGATTGCACAAAAACCAATCAATAGTTTCAGACAAACCCTGTTCAAATGTTACCGACGGTTTCCAGCCTAATTCCTTATTCAATTTACCTGCATCTATAGCATAGCGTAAATCGTGCCCGGGGCGATCCCTCACATAAGTGATCAGCTTTTCGCTGGTGCCTTGTTCCCGTCCTAATTTTTCATCCATTTGCTTGCATAATAAATGGATCAGGTCGATGTTCTTCCATTCGTTAAAGCCGCCAATGTTGTAGGTATCGCCTACTTTGCCTTTATGAAAAATCAGGTCGATAGCGCGGGCATGGTCAATCACATACAGCCAGTCGCGGGTATATTTACCATCACCGTAAACCGGCAATGATTTGTTATGAATGATGTTATTGATCATCAGGGGGATCAATTTTTCGGGGAAATGATTAGGCCCGTAATTATTTGAGCAGTTTGATATAACTACCGGCAAACCATAGGTATCATAATACGCCCTAACAAAATGATCAGATGCAGCCTTGCTCGCACTGTATGGCGAATGCGGGTCATACCGGGTATCTTCGGTAAACAGGCCGGTTTCGCCTAAAGCACCATACACCTCATCGGTTGAAACATGATAAAAAAGGTGATGGGTATAGTCATCTTTCCATTTTTGTTTCGCGATGTCAAGCAGGGTAACTGTGCCGATCACGTTGGTATAAACAAAATCCATCGGGCTAAGGATAGACCTATCTACATGCGACTCTGCCGCTAAATGAATCACATCCGTTACTTTATACTCATCAAATATGGCGCTTATACGGTCGCTGTCTTTTATATCAGCTTTTTCGAACTTGTAATTTTTGGCTTCTTCAATATCTTCCAGGTTCTCGAGGTTACCTGCATAGGTAAGCGCGTCGATATTCAATATAAGATAGTTGGGGTATTGCGTTACAAAGCGGCGCACCACATGCGAACCTATAAAGCCTGCCCCACCCGTAATAAGAATTGTCCTCATAAAATCCATTAACCAAAGATAGTAATTTTAGTGATTGGGGAATAGAGGTTGGCAAATGCAGAAATGGGGTAATTTACATGCTAAAACAAAGAGAGCCAAAGTAGAGGCGCAAAGTATTGTGCCTCTACTATTTTTCAGGAGACTCAAAGTATTGCGTCTCTATCTTTCAGTAACAAGTGCGCCCTTGCTCAAATAATCCTTATAAGCAAGTGTAATGCCCTCTGCTAAGGTGGTATGGTATTTCCAGCCGATATTGGTAAGCTTTGTTACATCCATTAGTTTTCTGGGGGTGCCATCAGGTTTTGAAGTGTCAAAATTTATGTTGCCCGTATAACCGGTAATTTTTTTCACCAGCAACGCCAGGTCTTTTATCGAAATATCCTCGCCGGTACCAATGTTAATGTGGGTAGGCTCGTTATAATTCTGCATCAAAAAGTAACAGGCTTCTGCCAGGTCATCGGCAAATAAAAATTCACGCAAAGGCGATCCTGTTCCCCAAATGGTTACAGCAGGCGCATTTTGTTCCTTAGCTTCGTGAAAGCGGCGCAGCAATGCCGGTAATACATGCGAATTTTGAGGGTGGTAATTATCATTATACCCATACAAATTGGTAGGCATTACTGATATATAATTACACCCATACTGCGCGCGATAGGCATCGCACATTTTTATTCCCGCAATTTTAGCAATGGCATAAGGCTCGTTTGTTTCTTCAAGCAAGCCTGTTAACAGGTATTCTTCTTTTAAAGGCTGAGGTGCTAATTTTGGATAGATACAGCTTGAGCCTAAAAACATCAGTTTTTTAACACCATTAAGGTATGATTGATGGATAACGTTGTTTTGTATTTGCAGGTTATCATACAAAAATTCGGCGCGGTAGGTATTGTTGGCTATAATACCGCCAACCTTAGCGGCGGCCAAAAATACGTAATCAGGCTTTTCGGTTGCGAAGAAATCAGCTACCTGTTGTTGGTTTCTGAGATCGAGCGTATCTGAGGTCCGGGTTATGAAATTAGTGAAGCCCTCTTTTTTTAATTTCCTGTAAATGGCAGAGCCAACCATGCCACGATGACCGGCGATATATATTTTTGCTTCTTTTTCCAAGGTGATTGTAATATTAATTATATACTACTTAGTTTTTTTTTAAGCAACAGGCCCGCATAGACAGGGCCATAGTAAAGGTATCTTTTGCTCATCTTCTTTGGATTTTTTAAGAGCCTGATAAACCATTCTAAACCCATGTTAATCCAAAATTTATTTGCTCTTTTAATTGTTCCTGCGTAAAAATCAAAAACGGCTCCGATAGAACAAATTGCTTTAGCATTAATTTTATCGTAATTATCATTTACCCACAATTCCTGCTTTGGGGCTGTCATGCCTACAAATAATACATCAGGCCCAAATTCATTTATTTCATTTACGATCCGATCATTTTCCAGTTCAGAAAATACGGCTTTAAATGGAGGAGAATATGTTTTTACAGTAAGGTTAGGGTAGTCTTTTTTTAAACGGGTTTTTATTTTGTTAAGTGTTTCATTTGATGACCCCATATAAAAACAGCGTCCGTTTAATTTGTCCAATTTTTCCAGGAAATATTTATGAATATCTGCACCAGCTACTTTAGCTACCTTCTCGCCTGAAAGCAACTTAACAGCTGCGGTTATACCTACACCATCGGGCAATAAAATATCAGATTTAATTAACGACTCCTTGAAAGCCGCATCTTTTTCAGCTATACAGTAGGAGTACTGATTAATCGTATTGATCACAAGTTTATTTTTATAATCTATTTTACTAAGGTCATCAGTAAAAATCTTATATCCTAAACAGTTAATTGAAGAGTATTTATCGCTCATATCTAATCATTAGCAAAATATCCATAAATGTTATCCCGCGCCAGATTTGTAGTACTTTATTCAAACTGATTCTTAATCACATAACCAGAATCTTTCAATAATTTTTCTCTATTGAATAGTTCAACGTCGGCTGCAACCATCTCTTTCACCAAGCCTTGCAAGTCATATTTAGGTTTCCAACCTAATTTTGTTTTAGATTTGGTAGGATCACCTATTAACAGATCAACTTCTGTAGGTCTGAAATACTTTTTATCAACCGCAACCACTTCTTTACCGGTTTCTATTTGGTAATCAGGATGACTGCAACTTACAACATATCCTTTTTCTTCAGCGCCTGTTCCTTTAAATGCCACGTCTATTCCAACTTCTGCAAATGCAAGTCTTACAAATTCCCGAACCCTGGTAGTTACCCCGGTAGCTATAACATAATCCTCAGGTGTTTCCTGCTGCAATATCAGATACATAGCTTCCACATAATCCTTTGCATGTCCCCAATCACGTTGTGCGTCAAGGTTACCCAAATATAATTTGTCTTGTAAACCCATAGCAATTTTTGCAGTAGCCCGTGTAATTTTACGGGTAACAAATGTTTCGCCGCGCAAAGGGCTCTCGTGATTAAATAATATACCATTACAAGCATAGATACCATAAGCCTCACGATAGTTAACAGTTATCCAATAGGCGTACATTTTAGCCACTGCATAAGGCGAACGTGGGTAAAAAGGTGTAGTTTCAGACTGAGGCACTGCTTGCACCAAACCATATAGTTCGGATGTAGATGCCTGGTAGATCCTTGTCTTTTTTTCTAAACCTAATATACGAATGGCTTCCAACAAACGCAAAGTACCTATACCATCGGCATTTGCAGTATATTCAGGCGTATCGAAACTTACTTTAACGTGCGACATGGCACCCAGGTTATATATCTCATCCGGCTGTACCTGTTGTATTATACGTATCAGGTTTGTAGAATCCGACAAATCTCCAAAGTGCAGCGTGAGCTTAACATCTTTGTCATGCGGATCCTGATACAAATGATCTATCCTGTCGGTATTGAATAATGAACTACGGCGTTTTATGCCATGCACTTCATAACCTTTTGATAAAAGTAATTCTGTTAAATATGCTCCATCCTGGCCGGTGATGCCTGTAAGCAAAGCGATTTTTTTCATGTGTTGAGTAAAATGTGCTAACAGTTACAATATTAGCAAAAAATATGCTATTTTAATAGTGGATTAAAAAAAATCCTTTATTATGAATAATTTTGAACACGTCTTTTTGCTGATCAAAAAAACATATTCAGCCTCAGTCTTTTTTTATTAATATAATTGAAGAAAAAGGAAGTATAGTCGCTTGGCCCTGATAAGTATTATTTTTAATGTCGGTATATGTGCCATTAAAAGTAATAACCTTGTTCGCCTTTGTAAAGTTATATTGAAAAATAACGTTACTGGCCTGCTGATTGGCGATACGCAAATTTTTAACAACGGATGAACCGTCTTTCCCTACTGTATTAGCCCAGTCTTTGAATGCCAATACCTGTTTATTATTGTTGATATTTACGGCAAACTTCCCATCAGAAAGGCTGTAGTAGAAGTTGTTATCGATTGTTCCAAAAGCAGAAATATTTGACTGGGGATTTTCTCCATTTTCATACCTGGCCAAAACCTGATTCGGCTGTTCACTAAACAGAATGTTGCTTTGTACACTATTACCCGATGCAGCACAAAAGTGACTATTCAAAATAGTAACTTGTGCGCCATTGTTGAACAATGTATTACCGGATACATTTGCGTTACTGGTACCGTGCATATATATGCCCGGGCCACTGCAATTTGCTACAGTATTGCCTGTCACATCAATATTTTGAGTACAATCATCTAAATAAATGCCGGTAGCATTTGAGTAAGTAGTGTTTTTCATGCGCGAACCTTCTTTTGGCCCTTTAGCATTCAGAATAATATTTCCTTCTATTTTCTGGTTAGAACGTTCTTTAGGGTTAGCCCCTTTATAGGTATAAATTCCGCCTCCGTCACTCTTAATCAGGTCATAGTCAAGTATTAAATTGTTTCGTACTGTGATATTACTTCCAAAAAATCCAATACCTACATACCCAGCCCTTGCAAATACATTATTCGCAATTAAAGTACCGCCGTCATCATCAAAATACTGAAACGCGAAGTATTGCTGATCACCGCTTTTCCCTCTGCCCGGTATAGTTCCAACATCCTCTACAGTATTTCCCAAAAATGTCAACTTCGGCACCCCGCGTATTTCTATGCCATTATTATTTATGTGATTAATGTGATTATGTTCCATCGTGACATTACCCTGGCCACCGGTTATTGTTACGCCGTTTTCCCCGGCGTTAGTTATGGTATCATTTTCAAGAACAATATTTGATGAGTTGTTGATATATATATTATAATTGAGCGCTTCTGAAAAATTAATATTAAAAATATCAACAAAAGAAGAGCCTTCTATGTGCAATGCTTTTGAAAATGTAGCAACATCAATTGCTTCATTATTGGGGTTGCTATTAGACCAATAGAGTAAAATCGTTTTGGTTGTTTTATTATAACACCATTCTCCATTTTCAGTAAGTGTTGACGGATGATTTTGTATAAAATATCCCCAATTATCCTGTATATTATATTTTGAGTTGTTCTTGGCGTTTACTGTTGCATCCAAGTTAAATGTGTTTCCGGATTGGCCGGTTATTGTTCTTTTGTCAATTACCCATTCGTAAGGGCGGTATACTATCTCGCCTCCTGACCAATTCTGCGATATATGTTCCTGACCGGTTAATTGTGTATACCCTGTATGTGATTGAACGGTAAGATATCCCATATTGGGGCTATTTAATTTGGGGTACCTGCCCAAAGGCAATTGTATCGAATTTCGATATAGGCCAGTCACCTCGGTGCCGCATTGTGGGCATGATGCCTGCCATACATTGCCTCCTTTTTTAACCCAGCCGCTTATCGGTGTTGCCCCGGCAATTATAGGACTTTTGCCAACCCCGTAAGCATCAACAACTATATGGGCACTTGATGTACCGGAGTGTGTTAAATTTATCTGCCCCCTGAATATGTCGCCTCTTTTAAAAAAAACCTTATCGCCGGGCCCCAGTACAAGGCTATTTACTTTATTAATTGTCTGAAAGGGGGTATTTGTTGAAAAGCCGTTATTTTGATCGCTACCTGCATTTGCGACATAATAGTTATGCCCCTGGCCATGTACTCTGGCAATTGTACCAACTATAATTACCAGATAAACTATAATATTTTTCATTTCGATTGAAAATTAATCCTATAAATACTTAGTATCTTCACAAATGTACAAACATTGAGAGCCTATATTGTTTTGACTGTTAATAAAAAAGCCAAACTCTATAGTGGCCAAATACAAATATATTTCGCTAACTAAAAACGGTTTCGACCAACAAAAATACTTTCATCCTATTTGCCTAAACCTTCTGTCAGTCACTTACTACAGTAGATGCGATTAACTATTTAAATAATGAATAAAAGTCGATTTTTTCAAACACCTCAAGTTTTCCATTAATAGTGGCATCTTTAAATATTCTGCCATCTTTTTCAAATGCAATTTTTGCTAACTTATAAGCGTATTCCTCTGTTTCATAATCAGGTGCAAACCATTGCATTCCCGGCTTATAATATCCTTTTATAAAATGGTTATCTTCTTTACCATCGCTTTTGATGCTTGTACCTGTTCTTTCGCTGGTGTTATAAGAATGATCTTTACCTATCAAATATACTTCGGTAAAGCCCATATAATATGCAAGCTGCATAGCCAGGTAAGTTACTGATTTACCTGTTCCATGTCCTTGAATAGCAAGATCTGTTGAAAAATCCGGTTTTAGTTTGTCCCAAATAAAATACTGATTTTCACTATTACTAAACTTATGCCTTATTTGCCAATTGTAAAAACACGGTATATCTAAGCTATTATAATCATCAAAGAACTGTAAAAGCTGAGCATCCATATCTACACAGGCAAGATAATTAGGCATAAAGCCATTTTGTTCCTTCATCATGTAGATGCGATTCAAACCAATGGTGAATTCATTTTTTAACAATGAAAAATCTATTCCTTTTAAACTGGGGCCATTGGCTATAAGGAAACATCTTTTGCCTTTATGAATGTCTTTAAACCGCTCAATGCCTTTGCGGTTTTTTACCGTAAATGATAAAGGCATACTCCATGCCAGCCTTTCAGGAATATCTTTTATTCTCCGCCAAATTGCCTTTGATACTCTCGAAATCGTGATATCACGACGTTTTAAGGTAAGCAGGCGCTTAATGTTTCCCATTTATTTACTTTAATTATTTTAATTGTTTCATTTCATTGAAGGCTTTGCGGCCCATAAAAAGAAAATCGGTACTGAACGCAATAAAATTGTACCCGGCGTTGTGCTTATCTTTCACCAATTCATATTCCGGGTCGATTACGTGATAGCCCATCGAAAAGCTTTTTTCCAGGCATATTTTCTCGAATTTTCTTAATGCATCCTGTACTACCGGTTCATTAAATTGCCCCGGTATACCCAATGAGCTTGACAGGTCATAAGGGCCTATAAACACACCATCTATTCCTGGCGTGCTGATTATTGCTTCCAGGTTATTTATTCCTTCGTAGTGCTCTATCTGCGCAATTATAACCAGGTTATTATCTACCCACTTCCTATAATCCTCAAAAGCAAAGCCATAACGCTGGGCACGGTTAAGGCCAACACCTCTTTTACCTACCGGCGGGTATTTTGCAAATTCAACTGCCTGCTTTGCTTCATCGCCAGTGCAAACCATCGGCACTATAATGCCATCGGCACCAGAATCCAATACTCGTTTTATTACTACCTCTTCATTTTTCGATACCCTTACCAATGCAGCCATCCCTCGCGCCTGTATAAAGCCGATCAAAACCTGCACTTCATTATAATCAATTGCAGTATGTTCCAGGTCGATACACAGCCAGTCAAACCCAGCCTCGGCAAGTATATCAATTACCGACTGGTGCGGTACAGTGATCCACGAACCTATAGTATTCTCCTTATTTTTAAGCTTTTGCTTTAAAGTGGTATTTTTCATTGCATGTATTTAATTTTCCATATCGGCAAAAACAGTTACCGCACCACCATTGCCGTCTTCAACAAACATGGGGGCAACAACTACAGACCTGATCTGTTTATTAACTGCGGCCAAAGCCATATCCTCAATCACCAAAATCTCCTTTTTTCCGTCTTCAGGGCAAAGAAAAGCCTTATGGCTCACCCTGCCTTCCGGCCTGAAATTCCATGAGGTAAGTGATATAAAATCGAAGCCTACACACCTCAACTTCGGATATTTGCCTCTGAAATAATCAGCTAATTCAGCCGCAAGGCCGGGGCTATCATTCCAGTATTTATCAATTGTTCTATATTGTTCATACCCGGTACGTATCAGCAGCAATTCAATATTATTCTGTCCTATCTCGTTTTCAACTTTTTTAAAGTCATCAACAGAAATTAATATACCGGTTGCGCACCTGATATCAACCAGTTTCACTTCATCATAAAAGAAATCGTTCACATCAAATTCATGGGTTTTTTTACCGGTGGCAGAAAAATGATGTGGTGAATCGATATGTGTGCCAATATGATTGTTTGAGAAAACCCAGCACGAAGAATTAGCCGTTTCGCCCTTCAGGATAGAAGAATTATCCCTGATAAATATCCGGTCACGGTTACCATAAGCCGGTGTCGACTGGGATATAATGTGAGACAGGTTAATATTATTGTGCATTTTATTTTAAATTGGCCAGGGTATGGGCTTTTACTTTTATAACAATCTTTTTAATATAACCCGGCTCACCATCACTATAAACAGGTGCATGTGCATCTTCCGGATAAAATACCGCGAAAATATCATTGCCTATGATCACCTCTCCTTGTGGCATTATCATATCAAAAAATGTAAAATCCTTTTGCTCGTTATACGGAATATTAGGAGTTAATCTTTTAAGGTTCGACCAGGGTATACGCTCTGTATTTTTTATACAGTATTGCACATCAATAACATGCTTGTGTGCCTCGTAGCCAAAATCGTTTTTGATCTTGGTTTCGTATTCCATTACCACTGCTTTAGCCGTATCGGTAAGCGGATATTCGCCAAGCTCAATCTCCGGGTCGGCATTTTTTATAAATAACAACCCCTGATATATATCATTGCTGATTGATTTATAAAACTCAATATTGGTAAGTGAATCAACTATCATATTTTACAATTAAGCTTCTATGTACTGCCTTTGCAGTATTATATATTATTTGAATTTGCTAATCTTCTTTGTAATAAAAATTCAGTCCAGTAAAAATCTTCCAGGTCATCAATATCAGCTGCCTCAAGCCTGTCGATAGGGAACATCAATGGATTTGAGCCTAACCTGTTTTGTATTTTGTGATTAGTTTCTTTTGAGAAGATATAAAAGCATGAATTTTCATGATATATCGGCTCCAGGTCCTGTGTCCTAATCAGTTTTTTAGGGTCATGATTAACACCAGTGCCATCAGGCCAGTAAAAACGTTGTTTTACTTCAGTAACCGAAAAAAGCGCATCATGTTCTTTTTGTGCAAAAAAGGCTTCGATTGACTTATTGATCGATTCAATTGTTAATAACGGATTGGTACTATGGGTTTGCAAAAAGTATTCGTTGTCTGTTTGTTCAATATCATAAGCGATCAAAGGCTGAATGCTTACCATATCGCCAAGTAAAAAATCGGGCCTTACCAATATTTTCACCTTTTCAAAGTTAGCTTTAGCGCTCTCAGCAATTTCTTCTGAATCTGTGTTAATTAGTATCTCGGAAATATAAGGGCTTTTTGATAATGTTTCCATTATCCAATGAAAAGCAGGTTTGCCCATTAATGGACGGATATTTTTACGCGGCACTCTTTCGGAGTGGCCTTTCATGGGTACAAGGGCTGTTATTTTGGGTATTTCCATCGTTAGATTGCTACTTTAATAGTGATCTTTTTTATTAATTCCGGTTTATCAATATAATGCTGAGGCCCATGCCCGTCTTCGGGAAACATAATGGCAAATATGCCATTGCCAATATCAACTTGCGTGCCCTGCGCCGATGGGTCTTTATAAAAGGTACGGTCTTTCGCTTTATCGTAAGGGATATTCACATTCATCCCTTCAATTGGCGACCATTTAACCCGTTCCAAACCCGATACCGGGTATTGTATGTCTATAACGTGCTTATGCGCCTCGTACCCTCTTGAAAAATCAGCAATCGTTTCATATTCGCTTACAATAGCTTTAACGTTTTCATTAACAGGATAAGTGCCTATTGCAATATCAGGTTTAGCCTGTTGCAGAAACTGCAAACCGGCATATATATCTGCAGACAGGCTTTTGTAAGTTTCTATATTTTTTAATGTATCCAGTATCATACAGCCTGCTCAGTTAATTGCGTATCAAAATATTCTCTTAACCAGCCTACAAACTCACTATCCATCGGGCGCATATCTCTGAAAATTTTGCCACAGCCTTTGTTTAATATTAAACCCAGGGTTTTGCCTACGTTCTTTTTGTCTTTACTTAGCGCGACTGTAAATTTCTCAAGCTCTATGTCTTCAATAGATGTACCTTCCCACACCTGGCTCAGCAATTCCCGTATGTATAAGCGGGTTTCTTCTGTTATATAACCCAGTTTTACCGAAACAAAGTTTGCCATATCCATACCATAGCTTACGGCTATACCATGCGGGATACGGTAATTGGTTAATGATTCAATGGCATGCCCAAACGAATGGCCGTAATTAAATACCAGGCGTTCATTTTGGTCAAACTCATCTCTTTCAATATATCCCTTTTTAATTTCAAGGCTGCGGTTAATTATACCTGCCAATACCTTTTTATCGGTTAAGGCATCCTTGTATTCTTTTTTAAACCGATCAAAATCTTCGGGGCCTGATACGATAAAATAATGGCACATCTCTCCCATGCCTGATTTTAACTCCCAAATAGATAGGGTATTTAAAAATTCAAGATTGATAAATATACGGTTAGGCGGATAAAAGCCGCCGATCTGATTTTTAAATTTACCAAAATTGATAGAAGTTTTACTGCCGATACAGCTATCGCCCTGGGCTAATAACGATGTTGGGAAAAACATCCATTTCACCCCGCGGTACATGATAGATGAGATAAAGGCGGTAGCATCTTGTGTAATGCCGCCACCAATGGCTACAAGCCTATGGTTTTTACGAAATCCGTTTTCTATCAAATCCTGTATGATCGGTTCAACACCCTGGTAGCTCTTTACCGACTCGTGGGCATCAATGCCTATGTGCCTGTATTTAGCTAAAATGGGCTTTAGCACCGCACTGTACAGCTCTTTTATTTTGTTATCAATAATAATTACATCGCCTTCTTTTAATTCATCAAGCAGTGCTTTTTGTGTATCATCAATAAACGTTACACTATAATCATGAATTATTGATTTTACTGTGAAATTATACATTGGTATATCCTCCATCAACAATAATGTTTTGCCCGGTTAAATAGGAGTTAAGGTCGCTACTTAAAAAAAGCACAACATTGGCCATTTCAACCGGCTGGGCCATCCGTTTTATGGGTATCATATCCGTTATCTTTTTAATCTCGTCGGGCGTGTTAGTAGTAGCGGTAAGTTCGGTTAAAGTAAAACCAGGGCCTACCGAATTTACCATTATATTATACGGTGCAAGCTCAATAGCCAGCGTTTTTGTTAAACCGGCTATTGCAAATTTTGCAGTAGTGTATATGGAACGCCCCGGCCTTGTTATGGTACTCCATATAGAAGTTATATTAACAATACGGCCATAACCGTTGTTTTTCATTATTTTACTTACCTCGCGGCAAAGTATGTATGGGCCTTTAACATTTATATCATTTATCAGATCAAAGTCTTCATCAGTAGTTTCGGTGTTCAGCGCAATTTTGTTAACCCCGGCGTTGTTTATTAAAACATCAATTTTGGGGTAGGCTGATATCTTGTTTACAAAGGTTTCAACTGAACTTTTATCGGTAAAATCAATCTGTAAATACGTGATCTTATCGGATTTATTTTCAGCATTTAGTTTATCAACTTCACTGGCTTTGGTCCCTGTTAAAATTATAGAAGCGCCGGCTTCTAAAAAACG